>LULP01000170.1_pt1 | contig 17872 bp, 18 predicted proteins | sample 728111 | NCBI WGS metagenome assembly LULP01 (sample SAMN03860286, study PRJNA289734) | marine metagenome | biome: seawater column; feature: ocean; material: water; isolation source: Red Sea water column Station 149 - depth 25m | place: Saudi Arabia: Red Sea | collected 2011-10-15 | depth 25 m
CTTATAAGGATGACAGCAAGTTTGTTTCAATTGAAAACGATGAGCTGTCATTGGTTGTTTCAATATCTAATGGTTCTATTGTTGAGGCGAGGTTAAAAAAATACCCCGTTGAAAATGTAAATGGCTCTTTGGGGTTTAGGGTGTTCGGGTCTTCTGAGTCTACCGCATTTCAATATTATTTTAAGAGTGGTTTTACCGGAATCGCACCAGTTTATGAGATTTCAGAAAGAGGTGATGGTTTTGTTGTTTTGTTAGATCCAAAACTTGGTGTGTCTAAGAGAATATCTTTTTCTGAGGCTAGTTATGAGGTAAGTGTTTATGATTCAGCAGCTAATGGAATTAGTGGTAAGTCGTTTGCAGGTTTGTATCGTTCTGAAGGAAGGGCTCTTGACTTGAAAAGGGGCGCTCTTGAGGGTGGAATGATGAACAACAGCTCCTATGAGGGTGTTGCAATAAGTACGGAACTTGATCCTTATTCCACATCGAGGCTAGGTTCGGTTGATGAACCCCTTGAGGTTTTGTCAAAGTCTGGTTGGGTTGCTTTCATTCAAAAATATTTCTTTGCGGCCATTATTGGTTCAGATGAATATATTTATAATTATTACGTTCTTCCAAAGGAGTCTGGGTTCTTCAGAATGGGTTATACAGTAGAAGGGTCCTCAACAAGCAACTTGGTTTATGGTCATGAGCATAGGCTGTTTGTTGGTCCAAAGATTAGAAAAGATCTTATGGAAAGAGCTGACAATTTAGAGCTAGCAATTGATATGGGTTGGTTTTGGTTTTTAGCACAACCCATGGTGTTTGTAATGGATTTTATAAATGGCTATGTTAATAGCTGGGGCTTAACAATAATTATATTTACAATATTAATTAAGTTATTGTTTTGGCCTGTAACAGCCAAAAGTTTTAAGCAGATGGCTGCATTAAGAAAAATTACACCAGAGCTTAATGAAATAAAGGAAAGGTACAAAAACGATCGCCAATCAGCTGGAACAGAAACAATGAGACTGATGAAAAAACATGGAGCAAACCCCCTTGGGGGTTGTTTGCCTTTGTTGCTTCAAATGCCGTTTTTTATAGGCTTCTTTTTTGCTCTAAGGGAAATGGTTGAGTTAAGGTATAGTTCTCTGGGTTTTTGGGCAGACCTCTCTGCTCCAGATCCATATTTTATTTTACCTGCGGCTTTTGGCTTGCTTATGATATTAACACAAAGGCTTAATCCTCAACCCGCTGGTATGGACCCAACCCAGGCACAGGTTATGAAGTATATGCCTGTAATGTTTTCGGTGTTCTTTTTGTTTTTCCCTGCTGCTCTTTGTTTATATACTGTTGTAAATACTGGTGTTCAGCTTGGGCAACAAAGCTATCTTTACAAACAGCAAGGCGCCCTTAATACAGACTAACCATGCATCCTGTTTTTGCGCTAGCAACACCGCCTGCCAAGTCAGCCATTTGTATATTTAGGGTTTCGGGCGAGGGGTGTCTTGTAGGGCTGTCAAAAATTATTAAAAACAAGGGTTTTGAGCCGGGCCGCTTTCATGTAAGGAGTTTTTATAACGGTGATCGGTTGGTTGATAAGGCTGGTTTGTTGGTTTTTAAAGGCCCGAATAGTTATACGGGTGAGGATTCTTTTGAGGTTTATGCACACGGGAGCCTTGCTGTTATGTCTTCTTTCGTTTCTTTGTTTAAGGGTGTCGGTTTTGATGAGGCTGTTGGGGGTGAGTTTACCAAGCGTGCTTTTTTGAATAATAAAATGAGTTTGAATGAGGCTGAGGCTTTGGTTGATTTTATTGATGCTACAGATGATAAGGGGGCTATGTTGTCTGGTAGTTCTTTGTTTGGTGGTTTGTCTTCAAATATATCTTCTTTTGCGGATGAAATTGATCAAATTAGGGTGCGGGTAGAGGCTGAAATTGATTTTTCTGATGAAGATAATGAATATATGGATGAGGGGCTGGTTGATAGTTTGGGCAACCTTGTAAACAGGTTTAACTCTTTTATGTCTGGTTGTGTTAATAAAAATATGTTTTCTCAAAAAAATAACGTTCTTTTGGTTGGTCCTGTTAACTCAGGTAAGTCTTCAGTGTTTAATAGGCTTCTGGGTTTTGAAAGGGCTATTGTCTCAAACACTCCTGGAACAACTAGAGATATTATCAGCAGTGAGCTTTTTTACGAGTCTAGTGTGTTTTCCATACAAGACTCTGCTGGTATAAGAGAAACGGATAACAAAATTGAAGGTGCGGGTATTGATTTGTCTTTGTCGCAAATCAAAAGTGCGGATTTGGTAATAGGGGTTTTTGATTTGTTTGATAAAGCTTTAATCAAAAACTTTAAGGATTTAGCAAAGAATACATCTTTCATATCTGTCCAAAATAAAACTGATATTAATAAAAAGAACTCTAAGTATTTTGACTGTTGTGTTTCGGCTAAAACCGGTGATGGTTTTGATGATCTAAAAAAATTAATTTTATCTTCTTTTAATAAGGGTGTTAAAAAAGATGATTATAAATTTATGATAAGAGATAGGCATAATAAATTGTTTCAGGATGTTGTTAAAAACTTAATCTCTGCTCAAAAAGGTTTAAAAGATAATTTATCTTTGGATTTGGTAGCTGAGGACCTTAGGTTAGCAAGGTCATATCTTGATGAGCTTGTTGGTGAAAAATTTTCAGATTCGTTATTGGGAGATATATTTAGTAGTTATTGTATTGGTAAATAGGTTGTTATTTATTTGTTAATAATTTTGTATTATTTTTTTTGCTAACAACTTGTTAAGTATTTGTTACCTGTTTCTAAACAGAGCTTAACCGTTTTTATAAATCAAACATCTTTATGTAAAGAAAGGGCTTGTAGGAGTTTTTAACAGAAAACAATCAACATAATAGAAATAACAAAAAGTATATAATATAGATATTAAAGTTTAATTATTAATGAATAAATACGATGTGATAGTTGTTGGAGGTGGTCATGCCGGGGTTGAGGCAGCATATGCTGTACACAGATTAGGTATGTCATGCGCTCTTGTCACCTTTAATAAAAAAGCTATAGGTCAGATGTCTTGCAATCCTGCAATCGGAGGTTTAGGTAAATCGCATATAGTCAGAGAGATTGATGCTATGGGTGGCTTGATGTCAACAGCCACTGATATGTCAGGTATCCAATATAGAACACTTAACACAAGAAAAGGAGATGCGGTTCAGGCTTTAAGGGTTCAGTGTGACAGAGAACTTTACAAAAAAGCAGTTCAAAAAATACTAAAAAAAACAAATATTGATATATACGAAGATGAAGTTGAAGATATTTTAATTAAAAACAATACGGTAACTGGGGTAATAACAAGCAACCAGAACATATTAGCAAAAAGAACCATCTTAACCACAGGCACATTTTTAAACGGAAAGATGTATGTAGGAAATGAAGTAACCAAAGGCGGAAGAATGGGTGATGGAACGGCGATACCACTATCTGAAAAACTTTATTCACTAAAACTACCCATGGGAAGGTTGAAAACAGGAACCCCAGCTAGGATAAAGCTTTCAAGCATTTCAACATCCCTCATGGAAGAGCAGCCTGGTGAAAAACCTACACCATGGATGTCCTTATATAAAAGACCAAAAAAACATCAAAAACAACTCTCATGTTTTATAACAAGAACCAACAAAAAAACCCACGAAATCATAAAAGAAAATACTCATTTGTCGGCTATGTATTCAGGAAATATTGTGGGAATAGGGCCCAGGTATTGCCCATCAATCGAAGACAAAGTAAATAGATTTAGTGATAAAAAGAGCCACCAAATATTTATTGAACCAGAAGGCATAAATAAAGACCTAATATATCCTAATGGAATATCAACAAGCCTGCCCAGAAGAGCACAAGAAGATTTTATACGCTCAATTAAAGGCCTCGAAGGGTCGATCATAACCGAGTTTGGCTATGCTGTAGAGTATGATTTTGTAGACCCAAGAAACCTAAAAACATCACTAGAAACAAAGTTCCTTAACAATTTTTATTTGGCGGGACAAATAAACGGAACAACGGGATATGAAGAAGCTGCCGCCCAGGGTTTAATAGCCGGTCTTAATGCCGCGAGATCAATTCAAAAAAAACAACCCATGATTTTAAAGAGAAGCGAAGCGTACATAGGAGTTTTAATTGATGACCTAACAACACACGGAATCACAGAGCCCTACAGAATGTTTACAAGCAGAGCAGAACACAGGCTTATGCTTTCTCAAAACAACGCAGAACAAAGACTTCTAATAAAAGCGTTTAATGCTGGACTTGTAGATTCCGAAAGAAAAAACAGTTTTACAACCAAAGAAGTGGAATATAAAGAATTCATAGAAGCAATAAAAAAAATTAAAACAACAAAAATCACTGACAGAAAAAACAAAACACTAGAACTAAAAGAAAGCAAAAATGTGTTTGAGCTTTTAAAGAGAACAGATATTGATATAACAAAAGTGTTTAAACCAAAAAAGAAAGACAGAAACCTTTATAAAAGGGCTGCAACGGAATCAAAATACATGGGTTATGTTGAAAAACAAAAAAGAGAAATTAAAAAAACACAAAAACAAAACAACAAAAAAATCCCTCAAGACCTCAAATACAACAATATACCTGGACTCTCCAATGAGGTTAAAGAAAAACTCATTAAACACAAACCCGAAACTATAGGGCACGCATCAAAAATTGAAGGCGTAACACCAGCAGCAGTAAACCTTATATTGATTCAAATAAAGAAAAAAGAAATTTTAAAACAACATGCCTAAAGTCTTTTCAGACGAACAAGAAAACAAAATAAAAACATTTATAAACCTTGCTCTAGACTTCAACAAAACCCACAACATTTTTTCAAGAGAATCCTATGACGAGGTATATGAGAACGATATTTTAGACTGCATGCCACTAATTAATCATATAAAAAAGAATGAAAGTGTATTAGACCTTGGCTCGGGAGGGGGCTTCCCAGGAATACTATTATCAATAGCAAAACCAGAAAACAAAATAAGCTTATTAGAGAGCAATAACAAGAAGTGCTATTTTCTTAAAAAAGCATCCTACGAGCTGAACCTAAAGAATACAAAAATAATTAACAAAACAATCTCCAAAAAAAACAAGCTAGGCAAGTTTGACATCATTACCTCAAGAGCTTTTGCCACTATTGAAAAAACAATAAACCTCACAAAAACAAACACTCACGAAAACACAAAATACCTTTTGCTTAAAGGAAAAGCATCAAACATAAAAAAGGAGCTAAAAGATATCGACAAAAATATGCTCAGATATGAAATAATCAATCAAGACACAACAAAAGAAAGAAACATAGTTTTATTAAGCAAAGATGAATAAAGTAATTGCAATTGCTAACCAAAAAGGAGGGGTCGGAAAAACAACAACAGCAGTTAACCTCGCCGCAAGCCTGGCCGCAACCAAAAGAAAAGTATTATTAATAGACCTTGACCCACAAGGGAATGCCACAACCGCGGCAGGTATTAAGGAAAACGCAACCACAAACTTTTACAGCCACTACTTTGAAAACACCTCAATAGAAGACTGCGTCTATGAAAGTAGTGACGGTTATAAAATTATACCCGGAGGGGAGGAGCTCATTGCCCTTGAAATAGCAATAAGAAATGATAACAAGCAAGGTTTCATGTCTAAAAGCTTAGAACCAATTTCCCATAACTATGACTATACAATTATTGACACACCTCCGACCCTAAACCAACTCACCATCGAGGGCCTGTTTTGTGCCTCTGGAACGCTTATCCCACTTCAGTGCGAATATTATTCACTCGAGGGAGTAACAGGACTCATGAATACGATTGAAACAATATCAAACAAAAACATGTCATCAAACAGGGTCCTTGGGATAGTAAGAACAATGGTTGATATGAGAAATAACCTTGCAAAAGAGGTTTCTGATGAGCTTGAAAAACACTTTGAAAGCTTGGTTTTTAACACCCTTATTCCAAGAAATGTAAAACTGGCTGAGGCTCCAAGCCATGGAATATCTGGTATAAAATATAAACCAGATTCTTATGGAGCAAGAGCATATTTGGCGCTAGCAGGAGAGCTAATTAGAAAGGTGGAGTATGTCTGAAGAAAATAAAACACTTAACAAGGGATTAGATGCACTTTTGGGACAATCTAATACCAATCAAAGATCTGTAAAAGAAATAGAAATATCAAAAATTAAGCCGGGTAGGTTTCAACCAAGATCAAACTTTGATAACGAAAAGCTTAAGGAATTAACTGAATCGATAAAAAAACAAGGAGTTCTTTCACCCATTTTAGTCAGAGAGCTTGGTCTTAATGAGTATGAGGTTATTGCTGGCGAGAGAAGGTTAAGATCATCAAAAATGGCGGGACTAGAAACGATACCTTGTTTGGTAGACCAAAAAAAAGACCAAGACGCTCTTGCGTCGGCCCTTATAGAGAACCTTCAAAGAGAAGATCTTAATCCTGTTGAAGAGGCAAGAGGTCTTGATAGGCTAAAAAGAGAGTTTGGACTTACTCAAGACGAAGTGGCGGCCTCAACAGGCAAGGCAAGAAGCACAATAGCCAACTCACTTAGAATATTATCTTTACCAGCAACGGTTCTTGATTTGCTTTCAGAAGGAAAAATTGAAAAGGGACATGCAAAACTTTTAGCATCAATGCCACCCCCTGATGCAGAAAAAATGGCAAGAAAAATAATTAAGGAAAGATTGACCGTAAAAGATCTCAGCAATGTTTCTTTAAAAAACAAATCCAAAAACTCACCAAAATCCAAACAAAAAGATACCGATATGTTGAATATAGAACAAGAGATGTCTGAATCATTTGGACATAAGGTTGAAATAGAAACTAAGAATAAAAAATCTGGAAAAGTATCTATTTTTTATAAAAGCCTTGATGAGCTTGATAATATTATTGCAAAGATAAAAAAATAACTGACAAACAGCTTGTTTATCAATGATTATGTTTCTATAATTCTCGCCAGAAAAAATATATAAATATATCCCAAAGCCTGAGTTTGAAAAATATTAATATTAGTAAAAGAATTAAGCTAATTTTGTTGTTAAACCTTGTAGTTTTTACTCTCGGAACGCTTGCAAATACTTATTTTGCAATTATTGCGTCTGGTTATATTGCAACAATGTTAATGATTTACTTTTTAGGAACCAAAATTAAAGACTTCATAATCAATGTTGGTTACATATGGATTTCAAAATGGACGGTTTTTATTATTTTCTTGACACTCACAGGTGTTTATTTACCTGATGCTTTCTTGTATTCTTTACTTATGTTCATTGTGTTTAATATCACCATTAATCCATCAGATTTTATTAAAGAAAAAGGCGCTCAATAATCATGGCATCTGAACTAACAACAGAATCATATATCAGCCACCATTTAACCAATTTAACATGTGGAAAAACTGCTGAAGGTTGGACTTGTGACCCATACAAGGTTGATCAAATGGGCTTTTGGGCCTTTCATGTTGATTCTTTGTTTTGGTCAATTGGTCTAGGCGCTTTATTTGTTTTTGTTTTTAGGAAAGCCATATCAAAGAACTCTGATGCGAGTGTGGCACCAAGTGGAATGCAAAATTTTGTTGAAATGAGTATTGAGTTTGTAGAAGACAACGTTCAATCACTATTTGGATCAGTAAAAAATACACTCATTGCGCCATTAGCATTAACTGTTTTTGTATGGATTTTGCTTATGAACCTTATGGACTTGGTTCCAGTAGATTTTTTACCGGTGCTTGCGGGGCATGTTGCATATGCAATTGCTGGTGATGCTGTAGAATGGATTAAAGGCCCAGAGTCTCTTTATTTTAAAGTTGTACCAACCACAGATCCAAATATAACCCTGGGAATGGCTTTTGGAATTTTTATTCTTACCATCTACTACAGCATAACTGTTAAGGGATTAAAGGCCTTTGTTGCTGAACTTACACTACATCCTTTTGGCAAATACATGATACCAATCAATTTTGTTTTAGAAATGGTTAACTTTATTGCAAAACCAATTTCGCTTGGCCTAAGACTTTTTGGAAATTTATATGCAGGAGAAATGATTTTTATCTTAATTGCATTAATGTTATTTTTTAGTAGCATACCAATTGGAGTACTTGGATTTGGTTTGCATCTGGTTTGGGCGCTTTTCCACATTTTAATTGTGGCATTGCAAGCATTTATTTTTATGGCGCTTACTATTGCATACTTAGCAATGGCGCATGAAACTGAGGAGCATTAATCCTCAAATTATAGGAGAAAAAAATGGAATATAGTATTTTAGCAGCCGGAATTACCATGGGTCTTTCAGCTATTGGAGCTGGAATTGGTGTGGGAGTTTTAGGTAGCAAATTTATTGAAGGTATTGCAAGGCAACCTGAGTTAGCACCCTTTCTTCAAGGAAGATTCTTTTTGATGATGGGATTAACTGATGCGGTTCCAATGATTGGTGTTGGCCTTGGAATGTACATGTTATTTGCAATATAAAAAGTATATAAGCTAAAAAATGAACATAAACGCAACCTTAATTGCCCAAGCAGTTGTAATGATTGTATTTGTAGCAATCTGTTGGAGATACATTTATCCTCCTATTCTCTCTGTTATGAAAGAAAGAGAAAAAAGGATATCTGACGGTCTTGAGGCTGCAAAAAAAGCTGATGATTCATTAGAAGAAGCTAAGCTTGCCTTTGACAAAGAACTTAATCAGGCAAAGGCCGAAGCAGCAGAAATTCTTGATAAAGCAAATGCAAGAGCATCACAAATTGTAAGTGATGCTGCATCTAAAGCAGAAGCAGAAGCTGAAAAGATACTAACCTCAGCATCAACAACAATAGAAAATGAAACCGACAAAGCTAAAGAAGAATTGAGGCAGCAGATGTCAGACATAATAATTGATACCACTCAAAAAATTCTTGGGGATGAGATATCAAAGGAAAAACATGAAGAAATCCTCAAAAAAGCCGCTGAGGAACTATAAAAGATGATTGAGCTAACACCCCTTGCCAGACCATATGCCAAAGCATTATTTGCCTCGGCATTAGAATCTAAAAACATTGACGAAATGGCGTCTGAGTTAAAAACTATGGCGCTAGCATCAAAAACCGATGGTGTAATTAATACCATTGAAAATCCTGTTCTATCAAGACAAGATGTTGTAACTGTTTTGGTCGATATATTTGATGAAAGTATTTCTGACACCTCAAAAAAGCTATTAGAAATATTATCAGAAAATAAACGTCTAAATCTTCTTGAAACAATCTATATAATTTATCAAGAACTCTTAGAAGAGCATAAAGAACAAAAATCAGTAGAAGTTTTTGTAGCTGTTGACCCTGGAGAAGAAGCCAAACAAAATATTGAAGACAAATTAAAATCAACCTATGGCAAAGATGCCAATATTTATTTTTCTAAAGACCCATCAATGATGGGCGGCCTATCAATAAAGATAGGAGATGAGACATTAGACCTTTCCATCAAAGGCAAGGTTAAAAAACTTGTAAACCAATTAAATTTTTAAGGTGAAAATATGAGCCAATTAAATCCATCAGAAATTTCCAGCGTCCTAAAAGAGAAAATTGCTGGCCTTGATCTATCAGCTGAAAGAAAAAATGAAGGCATAGTTGTAAGTGTCTCAGACGGTATTGTAAGAATTCATGGTATGGGTGACGTCATGTATGGTGAGGTTATTGAATTTGAAAATGGCACAAAAGGAATGGCACTTAACTTAGAACAAGATTCTGTTGGTGCAGTTGTTCTTGGTGATTATCTTGAAATTATTGAAGGTCAAAAAGCTGTTTGTACTGGAAAAGTTTTAGAGGTGCCTGTTGGGGAGGCCATGCTTGGTAGAGTTGTAAATACATTGGGTGCACCTATTGATGGCAAGGGTGAAATTAATGCTGAACACTCTTCACCAGTTGAAGTTGTTGCTCCTGGAGTTATTGCACGTCAGTCAGTAGATCAACCTGTTCAAATTGGCTTAAAAGCTGTTGATGCCATGGTTCCAATAGGAAGAGGTCAAAGGGAATTAATTATTGGCGATAGACAAACAGGTAAAACAGCTGTTGCAATTGACGCAATCATTAATCAAAAAGGTACGGGTATTAAATGTATTTATGTTGCTATTGGACAAAAACAATCAACTGTTGCTAATGTTGTAAGAAAACTAGAGGAACATGGAGCAATGGAACACACCATTGTTGTTTCAGCCACAGCTGCAGATCCAGCACCTATGCAATATCTATCAGCCTATGCTGGATGCACAATGGGAGAATATTTTAGAGATAAAGGAGAAGATGCTCTAATAGTATACGATGACCTATCAAAACAAGCTGTTGCATATAGACAGGTATCATTGCTTCTTAAAAGGCCTCCAGGGAGAGAGGCATATCCTGGAGACGTATTCTATCTTCACTCAAGGTTGCTTGAGAGGGCTGCAAGAGTAAATGCCGACTATGTTGAGCAAGTCACTGGTGGAAAAGTTAAAGGTAAAACAGGCTCATTAACAGCATTGCCTATTATTGAAACTTTGGCTGGAGACGTTTCAGCCTTTGTTCCAACCAATGTAATTTCTATTACAGACGGACAAATATATTTAGAAACAGAATTATTTAATTCAGGTGTAAGACCCGCAATTAACCCAGGTCTATCTGTGTCAAGGGTTGGCGGATCAGCACAGACGAAAATAATGAAAAAATTAGCTGGTGGAGTCAGAACTGCGTTAGCTCAATATCGTGAATTAGCTGCATTCTCTCAGTTTGCATCTGATTTAGACGATGCTACAAAACAACAACTTGCAAATGGTAAAGCTTTTACAGAACTTCTAAAACAAAAACAATATGCGCCAATGAGTGTTGCTCAACAAGCATTAAGTTTATTTGCTGCTGACAGAGGATACATGGCAGATGTTGAGGTTGAAAAAATTCTTGATTTTGAAGAGGCCCTTCATGGGTATTTGACTTCTGAAAAAGGTGATCTTGAAGAACAAATTAACTCAACAGGTGACTGGAACGACGACATTGAGGCACAATTTACTGCTTTGGTTGAAGATTTCAAGAAAACACAAACTTATTAAATTATAAACAATGGCTAACACTAAAGAAGTAAGAAAACAGATTGCGAGTATTAAGAGCACTCAAAAGATTACTTCTGCTATGGAGATGGTGGCTGCAAGTAAGATGAAAAAAACTCAAGACACTATGCTTGAGGGCAGACCATACTCTCTAAAAATTAAAGATGTTATTTCCCATGTCGCTTTAGCAAATTCTGAATATCCTCATCCTTTTTATGAAGAAAGAGCTCCAAAAAAGGCATGTTTTATAGTTGTTTCATCTGATAAAGGACTATGTGGCGGTTTAAACATTAATCTTTTTAAACAAGTCATATCAAAATCTGCTGAATTAAATCAACAAGAAATAGGATCTTGCTTCGCCTTAATTGGAACAAAAGCTTCAAGCTTTTTTAAAAGTGTTGGTGGTGAGGTCATTGCAGTTGCAGAAAAGCTTGGTGATAAGCCAAATCCAGATGACTTAATAGGATTAACAAAGGTTGTTTTAGACATGCACAAGAATAACGATATTGATCAGGCTTATCTTTGTTCAAATAGTTTTGTCAATACAATGACACAACAACCAAATGTTGATCAGTTAATTCCATTGGCACCAGAGGAACAAAGCGAAGAAGCACCTTCACAATGGGACTACATTTATGAGCCTGAAGCAAAAGAATTGCTTGATGGCTTATTAACAAGATATATAGAGTCACTCGTTTATCAGGCTGTTATTGAGAATAATGCATGCGAACAAGCTGCAAAGATGATTGCAATGAAAAATGCAACTGACAATGCAGGCGATTTAATTAAAGAATTAGAACTTTTATACAACAATGTAAGACAAGCGGCTATAACTCAAGAGCTCTCTGAGATAGTCGGGGGTGCGTCAGCAGTTTAAGGAGAATAATATGAGCAACGGAACAGTTACACAAATTATCGGAGCGGTTATCGATGTAGAGTTTGATAAAGATAACATTCCAAAAGTTTACGAAGCGCTTATGGTTGATGAGAGTGGTACAACCCTTGAAGTTCAGCAGCAATTGGGTGATGGTGTAGTTAGGACTATTGCTATGGGAGCAACAGAAGGTTTAAAAAGAGGACTCACTGCATCAAGAACTAATGCTCCAATTTCGGTTCCAGTAGGACCGGAAACATTAGGTAGAATTGTGGATGTTTTAGGTAATCCTATTGATGAAAAGGGACCAATTGGTGAAAAATCAAAAATGCCAATTCACAGAAAACCTCCTTCATACACAGATCAATCAGCGTCTAATGAGGTCCTTGAAACTGGTATTAAAGTTATTGATCTTATGTGTCCATTTGCTAAAGGTGGAAAAATTGGTTTATTTGGTGGAGCGGGTGTTGGTAAAACAGTAAATATGATGGAGCTTATAAATAATATTGCTCTTCAACACTCAGGTCTTTCTGTTTTTGCTGGTGTTGGCGAAAGAACAAGAGAAGGAAACGATTTTTATTATGAAATGCAAGAATCAGGAGTTGTAAACATTGATAATCTTGGCGAATCAAAAGTTGCCATGGTTTATGGACAAATGAATGAGCCGCCAGGAAATAGATTGAGAGTTGCTTTAACCGGATTAACTATGGCTGAAAGCTTTAGAGATGAAGGTAAAGATGTTTTATTATTTATTGACAATATTTATCGATACACCTTAGCAGGTGTTGAGGTGTCCGCTCTTCTAGGCAGGATGCCGTCTGCTGTTGGATATCAGCCAACATTAGCTGAGGAGATGGGAGCTCTTCAAGAAAGAATTACATCAACCAAGACAGGATCTATTACTTCAATACAAGCTGTGTATGTGCCAGCAGATGATTTGACCGACCCGTCACCAGCAACAACATTTGCTCACTTGGATGCTACTGTTGTTCTTTCGAGACAGATTTCTGAGTTAGGAATATATCCTGCTGTTGATCCTCTTGACTCAACAAGTAGGCAGCTTGATCCGTTTGTGGTTGGAGATGATCATTATGAAGTTGCTCAGGGAGTTCAAAAGATTTTACAAAGATATAATGAGCTAAAAGATATCATTGCAATTCTTGGAATGGATGAGCTTTCTGAAGAAGATAAAGGACTTGTAGCAAGGGCAAGAAAGGCTCAAAGATTTTTATCCCAGCCTTTCTTTGTTGCTGAGATTTTTACTGGAACACCAGGAAAATATGTCTCGCTTGAGGATACGATTAAAGCATTTAAGGGCATTCTTAATGGAGATTATGACCATCTTCCTGAACAGGCATTTTATATGGTTGGAACTATTGAAGAGGCTGTAGAAAAAGCTAAGAATTTATAAATATGAATACCATAAAAATAAATATTGTTTCTTCAAGTGAGGAAATCTATTCTGGGGAAGCAACTATGGTGTTTGCTACTGGAACTTTGGGAGAGCTTGGAATTGCACCCGGCCACACACCACTTTTGACGGGGCTAGCTGCTGGACCTGTTAGAGTTCAAAATGGATCGGATGAAGAAACATTTTTCTGCTCTGGAGGATTTTTAGAGGTTCAACCAGATTTGATAACTGTTTTATCTGATACTGCAGAAAGGGCGGAAAGCCTAGACGAGTCCGAAGCGATTAAAGCTAAAGAAGTCGCTGAGAAGGAACTTGCAAATAAAGACACATCAATTGATTATGCAAAAGCTTCAGCCCAACTCGCAGAAGCTGTTGCGAGGCTAAAAACTATTCAAAAACTGCGAAAAAAACAGTAAGGTATCTATTTAGCCTTATATTGTGAAAGTTCATACTGTAATTCTAGCTGCCGGAGAGGGCTCTAGAATGCAATCAAACAAAGCAAAATCTCTTCAACCTGTTGGCGGACTGTCAATGCTAAGGCGTATTTTCGATACTGTTTCAAATTTAACTGATGAAATTTCTTTTGTAGTTGGTTTCGAAAAAGATTCGGTAATCAATGAGGTAGAAAAATTTTCTGGAATAAATCATATTTGTGAACAAAAAAGGCCAATCGGCACTGCTGATGCAGTGAAATCTGCACTAGACTCCATAAAGCAAAACTCAAAGGTTTTAGTCTTATACGGCGATGTTCCCTTAATAAAAAATGAAACACTTAATAATCTAATTTCAATGACAGATGATAGCCTCGCGATTTTGAGCACAGAACTTAAAAATCCAACTGGCTATGGAAGAGTGAAAAAAAACGAAAATGGATTGGTAATATCAATAGTTGAGGAAAAAGATGCTTCTGAGGAAGATAAAAAGATAAAAGAAATTTTTACAGGGATACTTTGTTGTAATAAAAAACTTCTTGAAGAGGCAATAGGCGAAGTAAATAATGATAATGCTGCATCAGAGTTCTATTTAACAGATATTGTTTCTATAATAAATACAAAAGGGTTTAGAATTAATACATGTATTGTTCCCAATGATGAAGTAAAGGGCGCCAATACAAAAGAAGAATTGTCAGAGTTAGAGGGAATATATAGAGAAATGAAAGCAAACGATCTATTAAATATGGGCATAACTATATCTGATCCATCTAGGGTTGACGTCAGAGGAGATGTCTCAGCTGGCAAAGATTGTTTTATTGACGTGAATGTAATTTTGGAAGGCGATGTATCATTAGGTAATAACGTGTCTATAGGCCCGAATACAATTTTAAAGGATGTTGAGATTGGAGATAATTCAAAAATTGAGGCTTTTTCTCATTTAGTGTCATCAAAAGTCGGGAATAATTGTTCTATAGGACCATATGCAAGACTAAGAGAGGGAAGTCACATAGATGATTCAGCAAAGATAGGCAATTTTGTTGAAACTAAAAAAACAAAAGTTGGCAAAGAATCTAAAGCTAATCATTTTGCATATCTTGGCGATGCTGACATTGGCAGTGACTCCAATATAGGAGCAGGTACAATCACATGTAATTATGATGGTAAGGAAAAACATCAAACAAAGATTGGAGATAACAGCTTTGTTGGAACCAATTCATCACTAGTTGCACCGGTAACAATTGGCTCAAATGCATATGTTGCAGCTGGATCTGTAATTACAAAAGATGTTCCTGATAATGCTTTAGGTGTAGGAAGGGCGAAGCAAGATAACAAAGAAAATTGGTCTAAAAAGAAGGACTAAAAAATTATGTGTGGAATTATAGCTGCTGCCTCAAATCGAAATGTTGGAAAGTTGCTTGTTCAGGGTCTACATAAAATGGAATACCGTGGCTATGATTCTGCTGGAATTGCTCTTCATCAAACAGACCAAATTGCTCATCTTAGAACCCTAGGAAAAGTAAAGCTACTTGAAGAAAAAATGATTGCTGAAAAGTTAGAACCCTAGGAAAAGTAAAGCTACTTGAAGAAAAAATGATTGCTGAAAAGCCAAAAAGTAAGCTTGGCATTGCTCACACAAGATGGGCCACACACGGAGAACCATCAGAAGAAAATGCACATCCACATATGTCAAATGAAAGAGTTTATATCGTTCACAATGGAATAATTGAGAATTATCTAGATCTTAAAGATTTTTTAAAAAAAGAAGGTTATTCTTTTTCATCCCAAACAGATTCTGAATTAATAGCTCACCTTCTTGAATATTTCCTTAATAAAGGAAATAGCATGTTAGATTCAATGTATTTAACCAAAGAAAAGCTCGATGGTGCTTATGCAATAGCAGCTATAGACAAAGAAGACGATCAAAATATTATTATTGCTAGATGCAAATCTCCACTTTTAATAGGAATTGGAATGGATGAATTTTTGGCTGCATCAGACCCATTGGCGATTGGCCAACTTACCAATGAGTTTATTTTTTTAGAAGACGGAGACGTAGCAGAATTATCATCTGAGACTTATACCATTTTTGATGAGTCTAAGAACAAAGTAAAAAGAGAAATTTCTCAAATAGATATTTCAAGTCAAGCTACATCTAAAGGCGAATATCGGCATTTCATGGAGAAAGAAATTTATGAGCAACCAGAAGCAATTCTAAAGACCATTGATGGGAGAGTAGGTGGAGACGATGTTTTAGAAAATATATTTGGTCTCGGTTCATCTGAAATGTTCGAAAAAGTTAAGAGAGTCCAAATAGCGGCCTGTGGAACAAGCTTGCACGCTGGAAGGGTTGCAGCTAATTGGTTTTCAGCAATTTCAGAACTTCCTACACAAATAGACTATGCTTCTGAATATAGATATAGAAATCCCCATGTGGACGATGACTCTCTCCTTGTAACAATTTCTCAGTCTGGAGAAACAGCTGATACCCTTGCTGCTTTAAGATATGCACAAGAAAAGGATTATCTATCCACCCTTTGTGTTTGTAATGTTCCTACAAGTTCTCTTGCAAGAGAATCAGAGTATTCAATATTTACGAACGCCGGTCCTGAAATTGGAGTTGCCTCTACAAAAGCCTTCACAACACAACTTGCAGCTTTAATGCTACTAGCATTGTCTCTTGCAAAAAGCAGGGGAAAAAATCCAAAGCTAAGAACAAGAGTAATAACAGCATTAAGATCATTGCCAGAAACGGTCGAAGAAACATTAAAACTTAAAGACACAATTCTAGAAATCGCACCTGAAATAGCTAATAAAGATAATGCTTTGTTTTTAGGCAGAGGTATTTTTTATCCAATCGCAAAAGAAGGGGCTCTAAAGCTCAAAGAAATTTCTTACATTCATGCTGAAGCCTATCCAGCTGGGGAGTTAAAACACGGTCCTCTCGCATTAATTGATGAAGAAATGCCAGTTATTGCTTTAGCTCCAGAAAGTGAGATAGCTGAAAAATTAGTATCAAACTTAGAAGAAGTTAAAGCTAGGGGCGGAACTCTATATGTATTTTCTGATCCTTCAATTTCAATGGACTTAAAGTCTGGAAGACTCATCAATATGCCAAAGTGCGACTTCCTTTTGACTCCAATCATTTATACCATACCTCTTCAAATACTTTCTTATGAAGTAGCATTGTTAAGAGGGACGGACATTGATCAACCAAGAAATTTAGCCAAATCTGTTACGGTGGAGTAATTTTAAACAGTGATTTAGCATATGAATAAAGAAGTAGATGAAATTAGAGGAAGATTAAGAAAAGGAAGAGAGGATTTAAAGAATCCAATAAAAATTAAGAATGAAATTAAAATTACTGAAATAAATCTTTCTTTTAATAACATTCTTGTTCTTACTGCTAAATTTGCATTAGCAAGCATTTTAATTGGTTTATCGCTATATATAATTACACTTCCTTTTTGGATTTTTTAATCAATGAAGTATTTTGAGGATGGAAAGATGACTAAAAAAACAAATCACTGTTTAAAAACACTCAGTGACGGTGGAGTAGAAGAAAACAGTGATTTAATATGATTTATATCGATAAAGATATTGAAATTCCAGCATATTTTAAAAAAAATAGTGTTTACATTAAAAATATAAAAAACTACTCTCCGTTAGTTGTAACAAAAGTTGTTAATGCTTTGGATGAAACAGATAAATTTTGGAAAGTGGCACTGAAGGACAACAGAATTCTTGGAATGTCTTTCATAAAAAAAGAGACTAACGTTAAAAATCCAAACTCACTCAAAGATGCCATTGAAAGATATAAACAACAAAATCTTGAATGTATAAAGATAGTTAAAAAAAATCTTGGAACAAAAATTTACAATGAATATTTAGATAAAGATTCAAAACTTAATAAGAGTGCAATCAAAATAAAACAACAACATCTCAATTCAAGCAATAAATTAAATTTTCAAATTAAATTTGAACAAAAAGTAGACGAATTTATAGAAATCTTGAATCAAACTCCGAACTATCTAATTTTCCATAAAAAAAAGTTTCTAGCAGCGCTTGCATTTGTTG
>LULP01000281.1_pt1 | contig 17791 bp, 19 predicted proteins | sample 728111 | NCBI WGS metagenome assembly LULP01 (sample SAMN03860286, study PRJNA289734) | marine metagenome | biome: seawater column; feature: ocean; material: water; isolation source: Red Sea water column Station 149 - depth 25m | place: Saudi Arabia: Red Sea | collected 2011-10-15 | depth 25 m
TTTGAGGCAGAGACATTCATCCCCTCAAATTCAAGAAGTGAATTAGTTTTCTCGAATTCGAAAACTAAAAATGCCTCAATTAACTCCCTTTCCGAGTCATTTACATAACCTGCAAATCGTAATTCTGGAATATCTTTCAAAGAAGAGCGTAAATCTTGATAATTTTTGTTTGCCTCGTCTAAATGTTGTTTAGCCTCGTCTAGATTGTTACGATGAACATTCCTTATCGACTTAGAACAAGATTTTATGATCTCTCTGGAGAGTTTTAGGGACTGTTCTCTAATATCGTTTAATTTATCAAACTCTTTAACGAGACTATTGGTAATCTGCTCAGGTGTTTTCAAGTTTTAAACAGCTTCTTTGAAGTAGCTTTCTTCCTCTACCGTATTTTCTACTTGATTGCCCATGGTTAGATTATTTTGTACCTGCATGGATCTTCTTACCTGAAAGGAGAGGAACGCATAAATACCGAATACGCAATCAAGAACAAGATGAAAAATAAATAATGGGACGGACATGGTCTGTATAGACACAAAGAAAGTTGAGACTGCAAGTAGTCCAAGTACTAGATACCCTCTTCTTTGCTTATTCACCATGGAGTCATATTCAGGAGAGATAATATAGGCGTAACTGTTTTGATTTTTGGAAATCTGAATCTCAGGAAGTATCACTGCCATCGATAGTGATAAAAGTAGCCCTATTAAAATTAATGTTGAACTCATTGCCCTGCCTCAACTATTCTTAAAAATATATTACAACAAATCTAATTTATATTCTTAAGTTTCAAAATTTATTTTCATCGCCTTTTGATAGTCGTGATAGATTTTCTCGATGCTGATAGAAAATTAGTAACAAAATAAATAGTTGAAACCCAACGATGTAAATTTCTGGTGATTGAAAAATGATATAAAGTGCACCAACTGAGCAGGTAATCAGACTTGATATTGCTGAAATTCTAAAAATGAAGAAAATTCCAAAATAAAGTACGATAAATCCAAAAATTAAGGCAATTTCCCAAAATAAAAACCCCAAATCTGGTGCAAGAAAGACAATATATCCTATTACTGTCCCTAAATACGTTGCGACACCCTTTCCGCCTTTAAATCCATAAAATATTGGAAAACAATGCCCTATAACGGCAAGAGACGCATAGATTAATGTCTCTAATTCACCTCCAAAAACCAGAAATGGAGCTATTCCCTTTAATAAATCACCAATAAGTACGATTATCGCGAATTTTTTTCCGAGTGCTCTCAAAACGTTTGAAGAACCTGGATTTCCACTTCCAATCTCTTGAATATTGATATTTTTGAATTTTGCAACAATATAAGCAAAATTAATCGAACCTATTAGATAGCTTGCAATAACGGGAACAATGCTCATGATTAGATTCTACTTACTTAAATTTAAATAAGTTTTTATTCCATTGATGTATTTTTAATTTATTGTAGATATTGGTAAAGATGAATATAGAGAGTTGTTCAAAAAGAAGATTTAAATCTGAAAACGAGGCAAGAAAAGAAAGAGGCTGGGCTGAGTCAGAGTACAATCAGAAATTCAATATTTATAGATGTGGTGATTGCAACGACTGGCATTTAGCTAGTATAAAATAGATGCTTGAAATTTTAACTGGTGTTTTACAGGGACTGACAGAATTTTTACCGATATCATCAAGTGGTCACCTCGTCATTATTTCATCATTAAGTTCTGAACTCGACCTAAACACCAATGACATTGCCTTCTTGCATATTGGCACTTTATTCTCAATAGTATTTTTCTACCGAAAGAGAATTTTCGAGATATTTGAAGATTTAGAGACTTTTATCTTTTATTTCAAAATAATTCTTGCTGGTATTATTCCAGCGGTTCTCATTGGTTTACTGACGCCTATACAAAATATCATCGATGAGAGTCCCAACCTTATTCTTATCACAGGAGCTTCATACTTAATTTTTTCATTACTCCTAATTTTTTCAGGAAAAATAAATAATAGTGAGGCATTAAGCATCAGAGATATAACCGTTAGCCAAGCATTTGTTATTGGGATCGCTCAATCTATTGCATTACTACCTGGAGTTTCACGATCTGGTGTAACTTTATTGACAGCTATTTATCTCGGGGTAAAAAAAGCTGATGCAATTTATTATTCACTCTTGCTAGGTATCCCAACAATATTTGGAGCATGGAGCCTAACTTTTATCAATGATTCCTTTCAAGTAAACACAAATATTGTTCTCCCAACAATTGTTGCTATGTTTACCGGACTACTTGCGATAAGAGTTTTAATTAATTTTACAACCAGTTCAAAACTGCAATATTTTGGTTATTACTGTCTATTACTTTCCGTGTTCTGTTTTATAGCTAATTAATTTTTAGATCAATTGGTTTTTTCTTTGGGGCAATGGCATTAATTGCATCGACCATTTCCTCGACAACTTTGAAATCATTATCTGCACCAAATTCGAGAAGTTTTCCATCCTCTGAATATTTTGATACAGAATCATATAACGGAAGGCTGCCAATAAATTCGACACCTAGATTCTTTGAGAGTTCTTCTCCCCCGCCTTTACCAAACGGATATAGTTTCTCACTCCCATTCTCTAAATAAGACATATTTTCAATAACACCAATGATGCTTGAGTTCACTTTCTTCGACATAATTCCTGCTCTCTCTGCAACAGTTGTCGCATTACTTTGAGGTGTTGTAACAATAATCGTTTCATAGAAGTTAAGAAATTGAGAAAGGGATATCGAGACATCACCTGTTCCAGGTGGCATATCGATAAGTAAGATGTCTATATCCTGCCATAAAACTTCATACAGGAATTGTTCAATAGCCTTATGAAGCATTGGCCCTCTCCAAATTACTGCCTCATCTTGTTTTACGAAGTACTCCATTGAGATAACGCTGAGATCATTTATTTTTGATGGGAAAATTCTGTTATTGAATGGGATTGGAGGAAATTTTGCTCCTAACATTTTTGGTATTGAATATCCCCAGATATCAGCATCAAGAATTCCAACTTTTTTTCCTTGTTTTGCAAAAGCCATGCCAAGAAGAGATGAAATTGTTGATTTTCCAACTCCACCTTTTCCAGAAGAGATACCAATAATTCTCTTACCTTTGCTAAAGTCTTTTTTTGCATCCTCTACAGATAGATCTGCTTTCACTAATTTTGATGCAGATTCAATATCTACTGTGGTTGGCTCAATAAACTCAATATTTATCTTTTCATCAACAGTTTTTACAAGCTCTTCAACGGCTGAACGAACCCAATCTATATTGAAATAATCAATAACCTCTAATTGATTGCTTTTGTTTAATGTAAAGCACTCAAGCTCTCCAAAAGTCTTATTGAATCCAGGATAAATAAGTTTTTCAAATTCCATACTTATGTATTGTATGTTCAATACTTTATTAAATTAAACTTATGTTGAAAAGAAATTTTATCTTGTTGTCCTTAGTTGGACTAGTTCTTGTAATCTCAACAACATTTGAAGAAGAAAATACTGATGTCGAAGTGCTACCAAATAACGAAAATTTAGACTTATCTATTGTTTTTGAAAATCTAGATGCGAATATTGCCCTTACCAGCGAGGAATATATTGTTGTAAACCTCTGGGCGACTTGGTGCACACCATGTATCGAGGAAGTGGGATACCTTCAAAAATTAAATGAACTGGATGAATTTGTAGTAGTTGGATTATTGGTCGATGATTCTGAGACAAATGCAATTGAATTTATAAAAGAACATAACTTAACGTATGAAAATATTTTATCGGAAGAAAAAGTTGAATCATTCATCACTCAATTTTTCTGGAGTGGACTTCCAACAACTCTATTATTAAACAAAGACTTTGTTGTAATCAATACATTTAACGGTCCTATAACGGATGAAATGATTATTGATTATGTCAATTAGAACAAATACAGTTTCTGCTTATAATTAAATTATGGATGCAATAATCATTTGGCGAATTGTCCTCGTTCTTGGGACACTCGGATTTTTGGGTGCAATGGGTATATTCACTTTAAAACTTATTGCTGCATCTACTGGAAGAAAACGACTTATAGATCTATTTATTAGATGATTTGGTAGCGGGGGTAGGATTTGAACCTACGACCTCTGGGTTATGAGCCCAGCGAGCTACCAGACTGCTCCACCCCGCGCTGAATACCAATAGTAATTAAGAATTTATTTAACTCAAGCTTTTTTATTGTTGATTAAGAATTTCTAAAGCTTTGTTTACAAGTTCCTCAACTTGAATAATTAGATCTTGATATTTTCCAAGATTTCCATCTGTTAACGCATTTTGAGCTTGATCAAATAAATCGCTAGCTTTATTTAATAAATCGATCGCACTTATGTCTTCGGTATCATCAACATCTAAATCGAGATCAATTTCTAGGTCACCAAATACACCCTCAAGAGCAAGGCTAAGTGATTCGGCCATTATTATTCTGTCTTGGAAAACTACAACAACAAATTTAAATTCAGGCAATGGGTTTTGCTCACCTAAAGTCGATTATTTGTCCATAATTTTCTGGATCTGCATCCGCAACAAGGAAAGACTGCATATTCGGTCTATTTTCCGGGTTAAATGGCTGGAAAATAAGATAACTCAAATCGCTTTCTCCTGGTAATGACATCAAAAGATAGTATGGAAGCATTGGTTTGAAACCAATCTCGCTAAACTCACCTCTCAAAGTTGCAAGTCTTGGTGTAGTGGATGAATCTGTAGGAATTACCCATGGATCCTCGTCAGCATAAAACACTCTTGGATCAGTCATGTGATAATCCCTATACATGTCAGATTGAATCGTAAAGAGATCTTCTGGGTATCTTATGTGATTCAATAAATCTTCAGACATATTTGATTTATTATCAAAAAGAGATGGGAAAATTTCAGCATATGACTTAATCAATGGGTCATTCTCATCAAAGACATAGAAATTCATCGTTCCGTCATAGGCGTTAACAACTGCTTTTACAGAGTTTCGAATGTAATTAAAGTTTATAGGCAGTCCAGATCTGTCATTAATTCTTGTTGTGTCAGCTGGTTGAGCATAAGGATATCTATCACTCAAAGTATAAAGATCAATAATCCAAAATAGGTTGCCATCAATTAATGCCAAATAAGGATCATTGTCAGTGTATAAGAAAGGAGCAGCTTTTTTAACCCTACTGATTATGTTCCTTTCCATAATTAGTTTTGAACCATCACTCAACTGATTTGATATAAGTAGGTTTAATTCACTGTAACGTAGTGCGAACCCAAGTCTTTTAAAGAAAGAACCTATACTCACTCCGCCATCACCTGAATAATTTGTGTATGCAACAGATTGCCCCTCAGTTGATAATGGATAATCTACTTCGTCTTGAAGAGAATTTACAACAACATATTCATCAGAGTCAGCTGACTCACCGAAATATATTCTTGGTTGGTCTACTTCAAGTTCAGCAACACTTGTATTTGCTGGAACACCCTTAACATAGAAGTCTGGTTGTCCTTGGCTAGCCACATTATTTGCCGGACTGAACACAACTCCAAAACCATGGGTGTACTGTAATTTTTGATTGACCCAACCTTCAGCAGGTAAGTTTGTTTGGTCTAATTCCCTCGCAGATACCATTACCTGAGTCAATTGACCATCAATCATATATCTGTCTACATCAACTTCGTCAAGAGCATAATATGCTCTGATTTCTTGTAGCTGGCTATAAGTCTCTGCTAACACAGTCGGATCCCATAATCTAATATTGTCCACTGTTTGAGAGTTGTCATTTATATCATTTTGAGAGAGATTTGGTGAAGCTTCGAACTGTCGTTCTTCTATGGAGTCCAGTCCATAGGCCAATCTTGTATAGTTAACGTGATCTTCAACATACGGTAATTCTTTATTCAACTCATCAGGAACAACTCTAAATCTTTGGATAGCAGCTGGAACAATTCCCCCAACGATGATAGATACAGCTAACCATAGGCCTATTGCTGTTGTAGGAAGTAGCCAACCTCTTCTCCTAATATTTACTAGTAAAAGAATTGCTCCAAATAGTGAAATTAGAATCAAGAGATTTAAAGCAGGAAGGTGAGCTACGACATCTGTATAACTAGCTCCAAAAACTTTTCCACGTGGTGAATAAAGTAGTTCCAAAGCATCAAGCCTATAAGCAACTGCTTTAAGTAAGGCTATGAATGCAAGTAAAACGGATAAATGTGCTTTTGCCCCACTGCTTACCACTGGTAAACGTCCAGGTCTTAATTGAAGAGCTCCGGTTGCAATAAAATATAAAATTAACAGCACCAGTCAATCTAAATCGAGCAAATCGTTCACTTACAAAGTTTCTGAACCTAGCTAGAGGATCATCAGAGTCAAAAGCTTCAAAGATGTCCATTACTGGAGTTGCTCTTGTTGCCAATCTTAAGTTCGTAAATATAAATATAAATGCGATTAATGAAGTAGCACCTACAAGTGCTGTCCTTGTTAATAAGATTTTTACCCAAACACTTTCCAATCCGACAGAATCAAACCATAGGTAATTTGTATAGAAATTAGCAATTCCCCTAGCAAGGGAGAAACCAATGATTGCAATGAAAACAATAAAAGAGAATCCTCTTCTCTCTGAATTTGTATTTAAATTACCGATATTAACCATGTAGATTTATTGTATTTATGTTTCGTCTTTAACGTGAACTAAAGTCAGAAATTACATCAAGAGCTTCTTCAAATGAATCGACTGCAACAATTGAAGTATTTTCATCAGAAAAGACACTTGCTTCTAAATAATTCGCTGTAGGAACAAGTATCAATGAAGCATTTGCTCTTTTTGCTGCGATTACTTTTTGCTTTACGCCTCCAACAGGTCCAACTGAGCCATCAATTTCTATAGTTCCAGTTCCTGCTATTTTTTTACCATTTGTTATGTCACTCTCTGTTAGTAAGTTATAAACATTCAGTGCCATCATCATTCCTGCAGAAGGTCCACCAACGTTTCCAGTATTGATATCAATATCAAATGGGAAAGTGAATTTTTGATTAGGAGTTGAGGCTAGGAATCCAACCATTGGTTCGTTTGCATACTCAACATGCTCAATAAGAGTGGTTTTAATTTTTAACTGTTTTTTATCTCTTACTAATCCAATTTCAACAGTGTCACCAATTTCATAACTCTTCAATAAAGATATAAATTCCGTTGATGATTTTACGATCTGATTATTTATTGAAGTAATTAAATCATTTTTAAAAAGTTTATCTTTTACGGGCGAGTCATCGAGCAGGCCTACAACTAAAACACCATCTCCCTCAGATTCAATGTCATATCCCAAAGAATTAAGAGCAACTGCTATTGCCACATTTTCGGAAGTAATCATATTTTGAATGCTTATCTCAGAAAGTTCTTGAGGTGTAACTCCATCAGGCAAAATAACTTCTCTGGGATACAAATCAATTTGACTGTTTAAATTAGCCCATGCATAAACAAAGTAATTTGCTTCATCACGTCTTACAGTTAACTGGTATAAATTTCCATCAAATTCAAAAGTCTTTTCATCTTCAATTGAAATATCCCATTGATAAGGAGGGCCTGGTGACATAAAATAGTAATCTGTTTTTGCAAAACCAAATGGAAAAATTGCAACTAGATACGTGATAATTGCAAGTTTTAAGACTTTATTTTTTTCAAATAATTTTTTCACGATTTTATTTTAATTTGAATACAACTATATAAAAAAAGAGCCGGCAAAGCCGGCTCTTTAATTTATCAGTTAATTTTTATGAACAAGAACCAGAGGTCCAATCATATGATTTGGCTGTTGATCCTTGATAATTAAATGCAAGTACTCTTTGACCACTACCTATAGATCCATCAGGTATACCGATATAAGCTGCTGTATCAGCTCTATCTTGACCTAATTCTCTTGGTTCCATCATTCCGTCAGATGAAACTGTTACATTTGCGGCAGCTCTTCTAATACCTGCTCTGGATATATCTCCACCTTTATAGGCTGCTTCAAGCACACCTTTTAAGTGATATTGAGATGACCATCCTGCAACTAAGAATGCGTTTGCACTCTCAACAATTTGACTCATTGTTGCTCTCATTACTGCGTGTCCAGGTGTGTCAGCTTCATATGGAGCTACACCAAGTCCCATTGCATAGATTGCTCCTGATTCAAACAATCCCTTTAATGGAAATCCTTCTTGAACAAAGGCATCATTAAATGATGGCCCTGCAAGAATAGCAAACGGTGTTAACCCTTGCTGAGCGGCACCACCAGCTACTTGAGCCATTAGACCAGCACTTATTGCTGGGAAATAAGCATCAACTGGTTGGGTAACCATTAAACCTACAGCTTGTGCTACGTCAAATTCTGTTGATGGAGGTGTATATGTCCATGCAACTGTAAGACCATTTGCTTCTGCAGCTTTTGCAACTCCAGCAGCCCAGTCAGAACCATAATCGCCTGCAAAGCCCATGATTCCAACAGTCTTAATATCGCCAAGATTTTCAAGTGACCAATCGACTGCGTTCATACCATCAGCACAATACTGACTTCCGAACTCAACAATTAATCCTTTGTCATTTTCTTTGTATGACCATCCTGACCACCAACTCATTGGAACACCAACCATGTTATCTTTGTCCATTTCATCAAGAATGAATAAAGTCTGTGGTGTACCTAGTGACATAGCTAAAGCAGCAACTTCATCTTTAATTGCTGTATAGCCCTCTAGATGTTTTTGTGGATTATATCCAGTATCAAAACCTTCTCTAATCGCAACGCTATATTCTCCAATTCCTCCAGCTCCATTTGCCCAAAGCCAAAATGCTCTTTGTGCAAGCTCAAGACCTGGACCAGCAGGTGCATAAGGTCCCGTATAGTCATTCAACAATCCGAGATATATACATCCTTTATTTTGATCGGCACCAGTTGGTACCCCACCAATTTCTGCTGGACATGGTTCTGCTGTAACACCGGTTCCGGTTTTTACAGCTGTTGCTGTTGTGACTGCTGGAGAATCGAGTGATTCAACTACTGCTTCTTCTACGGTTTCTTCAACTACTTCTTCTTCAGCTGCTCCACCACATGCAACAATAACCAAGGAAAGAATTGAAAATATGATGATTCCTCGCTTGCGCAATGAATTCATTTTTCTCCCCCTTAAATTATTAGTACTAATAAGTACAGATTACTAGAAAAATGTCAGGTTAGTAGGAAAAAGGCCAAGCTTTAAAATAATTCCGTAACCTAAACCAAATACCCCACAACCCTCGGGGTTCAAAAATCAAGAAAAAAATGATAAAAAAGCCGAAAACAATACGTTCTATCTCCCCTGCATTTAGAAAAAAGCCTGTATCTGACAATCCTGTTGCATGTAAAACAGCTTGAATTATTCCAGGTAATGTTGTGAAGAAAAAAGCTCCATACAGTGGTCCAAGTACTGTACCTGCTCCCCCAATAATTACAATTGCGATAAATATTATTGAATATAAAAGATTAAATGTTCCTGGCTCTACACCACCGGCAATAGTAAATAATAAAGAACCTGCGATTCCTGCATAAAAACTTGATAACGCAAAAGCATACATTTTAAATTTAAATAAATTAATTCCGAGTGCTTCTGCAGCAATATCCCTATCTCTTATTGCAGAAAAAGCTCTACCAATTTTTGACCTAGTAAGGTTTTTTACTCCTAACCCCATAACAATACAGAGAAGAAGTGAAAAATAATATATGATATCATTTTTTTCCAGGAGAACATTTCCGATTTGTAAACCAGCCTCAAGATCTTGACCTAAAAATTTTAAGGAAGCAGCTTTTCTACCAAGTCCAGCGCCACCCGTTATGAATTTAAGATTTGAGAAAAAATGTGCTCCTATGAAAACTAAAGCTAAAGTAACTAGTCCAAGATTTAGTCCTTTAAGTCTTGCAGAGACTGGAGATATTAATATCCCTACAAAAGCCGCGGCCAACCCTGAAAGCGGTAACCAGATGATCATATCAAGCTCATAACCTATGACACTTGACGTAGCTACGCCACCAATTATTGCAGAGACATAGGTACCTATTCCAACAAAAACCCCATGTGCTAAATTAATTTGTCCAGCAAGACCTGATACTATATTTAATCCCCAGCAGGCGATTGCTGTAAGTAGTGATGTAGTAACAAGCAACTTCCAATAACTTGAAAGAAAAAATGGAAATGTACATGATGCAAGTATCAGAACTGCAAACCAAAATTTTTGAGTGTTGTTTGGAAAAATTGAACTTTCTTTTCTATAGTCCGTGAAGAGATTAGGTCTATTTTTCATACTCTTTCAACCTCTTTAGTACCAAATAAACCATCCGGTCTAAAAATCAATATGAAAAACATTATTAAATAAGGAGCTATTAATGAAAATCCACTTCCAAGTGAAAAGCCAATAACCCCCTCCAACATTAATTGATAATAAGCCACATAACCTTGTGTTAGTCCAATAATTAAAGAGCCGATTACAGCACCAGGAATAGAATCTAAGCCTCCAATTGCAACAGCAGGAAGAACTCTTAAAGCTGAGAGAAAACTTGCCTGTGTAAGCGTATTAAATCCACCAGTAATAAAGAATCCAGCGAATCCTGCAAGAACTCCAGAAATCAACCATACTAGTCCAAATATTCTTCCTACATTTATTCCTTGAGCAAGCGCTGCTTCTTGATCATAGGATGTAGCCATCATAGCTACACCATATTTTGATCTTTTAAAGAAAACTGAAAGAAGGATGATGAGGACTACACCTGTAAACAAAGCAGCTATTTCTAAATACTTTAAAGTGACTCCGCCTACATTAACAGATCCAAAATTTCCAAAACTTTGGAATGGATCTCCTAAATATCTTGGATTTAAACCAATCCAATTATTCAAAACTGTTCTTAAAAGTATATCAATACCAATTGTTAAAATCGCAACAGAAAATACAGGCTCACCAACCATAGGTCTTAAGAAAGTTCTTTCCATAACGAGACCAATAATCCCAGTCAAAAGAATACCAACAATAAATGCAATCCAAAATGGAACTCCACGGTCAACAGCTAGTGCACTAATTAATCCTGCTCCAACAACAACCAATGCTGGTTGAGCAAAACTTAAAACATCTGTAGCTTTATAAATCAATACGAAACCAATGGCAACAAGTGAGTACACTGCACCTAGCGAAAGACCCTCAAATGTTGCTTGTAAAAAAGTAATCATTTATACATATCCTCAATGAGGTCTGAAAATTTCTCCATGATTACATTTCTTTTAGCTTTTTGGGTAGCGGTGAGGTCACCATCTTCATGGTCCAATTCCTTTGTAAGCATTCTAAATTTTCTTATCTGTAGTGATGAGGTATATTCGTTTGCTTTTTGTATTTCATCCCATATCAAATTTTGTACTTCTTCATTCTCGGAGAGATTTCTATAAGTTGTATGTGCTATATTTTTTCTCAACGCCCAATTCGAGACGATATCATATTCAATACCTATAAGAGCTGATAAAAATTTTCTATCATCCCCAATTACTATGGCTTCCTTAATAAACGGAGAAGTTTTTATATTGTTTTCAATTTCTGAAGGAGAAACATTTTTTCCACCGCTAGTTATGATAATATCTTTTTTTCTATCGACGATTTTTAAGAATTCACCGTCATATTCACCAACATCACCCGTATAAAGCCATCCATCTTCATCAATAACTTCTTTTGTTGCTTCCTCATTTTTGTAATAACCTTTAAAAACTCCTGGATGTCTTACAAGTATTTCTCCATCATCAGCTAATTTGAGTTCTGTACCCGCTTGTGGAGTGCCAACTGTTCCAAGCTTTACTTTATCAGGAGTATTACCTGTTGCTATTGCTGAGTTCTCTGTCATTCCATAACCCTCGTATATTGGTACCCCTAAAGACATAAAAAATCTCAAAATCTCTGGAGAAATTGGTGCTGCTCCTGATACTGCATTATCTATATTCAATAATCCAAGTTTTTTTCTTAATGATCTAAATGCAATCATTTGTGCGAGAAAATTTGTAATTTTTGCAATAAAATCATTTGGATTTTTCAATCTTCTTTTAGCTGTAATATTTCCAAAATAACTCGCAGTTTTAAATAATAATTGCTTCAATCTTGAAGCATCTCTCATTCTGACCAAAGTTCCGGCATGCATTCTCTCCAAAATTCTTGGTACTGCAGGAAAAATTGATGGTTGAATTTCGGCTAAATCTTGTTGAACTGTGTCGATTGATTCAGCAAAATTTATTGTTCCAATAGTATTAATTCCAATTATTTCATCAACCAATCTTCCAAAAACATGACAAAGTGGAAGGTAAGAAAGATACTCGGGGTTATCTATTCCTGGAGTAAAAGATATCTCAGGGATTATAGAAGAAACCCACTCTAAGTTTCCATGTGAAAGCATTGAGCCTTTAGGAGGTCCAGTTGTTCCAGATGTATATATCATTAATGCTATATCTTCACTTTTAATTTCATCAATTCTTGAATTCACAAATTCTTTATCTTTTTCAAACTCTGTTTTTCCGATCTCTAAGAAATCTTCCCATTTCATGAGTTTTTCACTTTCATATCTAAAGAGACCTTTGTCTTCGAAATAAATAATTTTTTTCAAATCGGGAAGATCCTGTAAAACCTCTAATGCTTTATCGACCTGTTCTTGATCTTCTGCAAACAGAATTTGAGACTCTGAGTGTCCAAGTAAATATTTAACTTCAGCAGGTGGATTGGTTGGGTATAGTCCAACACTAATTGCACCAATTGCCTGGGCCCCAATGTCAGAAATCAACCATTCTGGTCTATTTTCAGAATGGATAGCAACTTTATCAGATTTTCCAATTCCGAAATAATTAAGAGCACAGCCAACATAATTAACTTGAAGCCAAAACTCTTTGTACGAAATTTCATTCCATATACCAAATTTTTTATCTCTGAATGCTATCCTTTCTGGAAATCTTGATGCTATATCCTTTAGTCTTCGAGAAGGAGTCACACCACCACTAGCTTGTATCTCTTCGAAAATTTCTTCCATTGTAATCATGACTAACCACTCACTCCTAAATATGCATCTATGACTTTTTGATCTTTGGCTGCATCTTCGGGAAGACCTTGGAATAATTTTTCACCAAAATCCATTGCTACAACATCTGTTGCTATGTCCATAACCATGTTCATATCATGATCAATTAATATAACTGTAATTCCCAATTCTTCATGAATATCAAGTATAAACCTTGCAATATCTTCAGTTTCTTCGTTATTCATACCAGCTGCGGGTTCGTCTAAAAGTATAACTTTTGGTTGCATAGCCAGTGCTCTTCCAAGTTCAATTCTTTTCTGAATACCGTATGGTAATGAGAGTATGTATGAATATCGATATTCTTCAATCTCTAGGAAATCTATGACATCTTCTGCTATTTTTCTAGCTTTTTCCTCTTCATTTCTAGCCTTCTTTGAGAAAAAGAGCCCTTGAACAGGTCCATAATTTATATGTCTATGGGCACCTATCAAAATATTGTCTAAAGCAGTCATGTTTTCAAATAATTCAATATTTTGGAATGTTCTAGATACTCCTGCATTTGCAATTTCATCTGGTTCTAAATTTGAAGTATCCTCACCAAAAATTTCTATGGATCCACTTGTTGGTTTATAAATTCCATTTATACAGTTTAAGATTGAAGTTTTACCTGCTCCATTTGGTCCTATTATTGCAAATAAAGAATTTTCTTGGATATCAAATGAAATATTTTTCAATGCTTGTACTCCTCCAAAATTAAGGCTTACATCTTTGAAGGAAATAACATTACTCATGAAAGCCAACGTTTTTTTCTCTTATAGTGTTTAACATCTTTGAATGACTTTCTTTCAGTACCTTCTGCGTTTAAACCAAGATAAAATTCTTGGACATCTTTGTCTTGCATAAGTTTTTCACTTGGATTGTCCATAACAATATTTCCAGTTTCCATAATATATCCATGAGAAGATATTTTTAGAGCCATATTTGCATTTTGTTCAACCAATAAGACTGTTACTCCCTGTGAATTGATTTCTACAATTAGTTCAGAGATTTGTTCAACTAATTTTGGAGCAAGTCCCAAACTTGGTTCATCTAAAAGAAGATATTTTGGATCTGACATGAGTGCTCTACCAATTGCTAACATTTGTTGTTCACCTCCAGAAAGATACCCTGAAATATTTTTGGCTCTTTCTTTTAAAATTGGAAATAGGTCAAACACTCTCTCCATGTTTTCTTTAACAGCACCATTGTTCGTAAAACCACCAAGACGTAAATTTTCTGTGACTGTTAACTCAGAAAAAATTCTTCTTCCCTCAAGCACTTGAGCAATGCCTAAATTAACTATTTTTGATGGTTCAGCGTCAGTAATCTCTTCATCTTCAACGAAAATTTGACCTTTAGTTATATCTCCATTTTGGGTATCAAGTAAGCCAGTAATTGCCCTCAAGGCTGTAGTTTTTCCAGAACCATTACTACCAAGAAGAGAGACAATCTCTCCTTTTGGAATTTCAAAAGATATGCCTCTAAGAACCAGAATTACATCTTGATAAACAACTTCTAGATTTTTTACAGCTAACACTTACCTAATTACTTTAACTTATAAATATAAATTTGACTAAAAAAACCAGTTGTGATTTCAAAAACAAGTACAACAGGGAGCTATTTAAGATATATGTATGGAAGATAACGAATTTCAACAACAGGAACTTTTTGAAACAGAAAAATACATTTCTGATTTAGTTGAAGAAAAAACAAAAAAGAGAACCTCAACTTTTAATATTATTTTTCTATCATCTTTTTTTACAAGCACAATAGTTCTATCCTTTTTATTCTTTTTTGGTGTGTTTGATGAAGAGGAAATTGTTTTACCTGATCCAGTAACTATTACGGAGACAATTAAAGAGAAGGAATTGGTAATGCCACGTGTTGATTCCACTGAAGTAGTTTCCATAGCTGAAATTGCTACAAAAACGATTGTACAGCTACAAGTTGGAGAACGAAATCAAGATGACGAATTCATCTCGATTGGTGGGGGCTCTGGTGTAGTAATTGATAAAAGAGGTTTAATAATTACAAATCATCATGTTATAGAAGATGCAAGTGACGTTAGAGTAGTTTTTGAAGATGGACGAATGTATGAAGCATCAATTGTTGGATCGGACAGACTTACAGATATAGGTGTAGTAAAAATTGAAAATGAGAATTTAACACCTATCAGTTTTGGAAATAGTAAAGGAGTTTTTGTTGGAGATTTAGCAGTAGCTATCGGTCATCCATTAACACTTGGAGCAGCTCCAACTGTTACCACCGGTGTCATATCTGCACTTGATAGAAGATTAGATGTTGGTAGTGAGGGTATGAATAATGCGGTAACTTTATTTGGACTTATCCAGACCGATGCTCCAATTACAAGAGGATCTAGCGGTGGTGCATTATTGAATCAAAAGGGTGAACTTATTGGTATCACAACTGCAATTGCAACTGCAGATGTTGGTGCTGAAGGACTGGGTTTCGCAGTGCCTATAAATCTTGCTTTAGGAATCGTTGAAGATATTCTTGATGATGGAAAAGTCCTTCATGCATTTTTAGGAATCCTTGGTGCTCAGTACTTCGAAGTTGCGGATGATGGAGCAAGAATATTTTCAGGTGTCTTAATAGAAGAGCTCTACGGACCTGCAAATGATATATATGCAATTGGTAAAGCAGGTGCATTGCCAGGAGATGTCATCAAAAAAATTAATGATATAGATATTTCAACACTTGACCAATTAATTACGATTTTAAGAAACAAAAGAGCTGGTGATGCAATTACAGTTGAAATATTGAGAGGTGGAAATATTATAACTTTAGACTTCACTCTTGATTTAAGACCCTCTGATGTTTAATGTCTGAGGATATTTTCTCCCAATTCTTTAATCTTTTTAACAACGAAGAATCTGGTGTTAATTGGGAGCTAGCAAAGCAAATCAATAACCATATAACAAAGGATGAAGAAGTCTTACCTTTAGAACTATCCAATAATGAGATAAATTTTGAGCAAATTTTTAGGGTAATCGAGCTTAAGTCTGAAGAATTTTCAAGCTACGAATCTTCTCCGAAAGAAATAAGATTAATGTCACCTAAAGAATATGGACTATGGTTCATTGAATCAATAAAGCATTTTGATTTTGAATCTATAGAATCTCCTGAATTATCTATGTTTGGGGGAATTGGTGGAAGTAATATGAAATCATCTATCTTAGGAATGCAATTTGGAAATCTTGCCGGACTGTTAGGTAAATTTTCTTGGGGATTAAGTCAATTTGGTATCATTCTCCCAAGATCAAACACACTTGCTATAAATCATAAAACCTTTAATGCTAAGATTAATAATTTCGAAGCAAACGAAAATGACTTAAGCCTTGCATACTTTACTGTCGAGTACATGGCTTTATGTCTAGGAAAATACACTCAGCCTTTTGAAAACATTATGAATACAATTTCAAAAAGTTCAGAGGAAATGATTAATAAACTCAAAGATTTAAATCTTGATATGGGTCCAGAAGCAATCAATAATCCTCAAGAAATGTTTTCAAATATTTCAGGAGTAGAGGGATTAGACCCAAATCAAATATTCGAAAGTATCGCAGCTCCTCTTAGTTTTTATAGATCAGTTATAAAACAAAAATCAAAAGAGCTAAATCTTTTACAGGACAACAGTATTTTTGATCTATTAATGGATTTGTCATTTTCAAATTACGAAAGCCCTACAAAAGACATTGAAACAAAAATTTCCGAATTAGATTTTTACTCTGACGGTTTCTTAGATTATCTTAAAGATTCTCAAGCTACATTTACATTGGACGATATTCTTGGTTCGACAGAATTGATTCCAACTTTAGATGAATTGCATGATCCTATTTCATGGGCAGCCCGTACCTCTTTACCTCCTATATAATCAGTACTGTTAAAGTAAAAAGCAAAAGGAGAAAATAAAATGAGCTTAAACATAGGTGATAAAATTCCAGATTTTTCATTGGTAAATTATGACAAAGAGACTTTCAAGTCAGAAGATTTTCTTGGAAAAAAAACTATGTTTGTCTTCATGCCATTTCCTTTTAGTTCTGTATGTGATGGAGAAATATGTGAACTTAGAGACAATATGGATGCATTTAAATCTGCTAATACTGATACAGTAATGATTACTGTTGCTGCAGGCCCAACTAACAGAGCTTGGGCAAACCACTACAACATAGATTTCCCAATCTTGGCAGACTTTTGGCCACATGGTGAAGTGTCAAAACAATTTGGATGTTTTCATGATGGAGTTGGTATATCTCTAAGGTATACCTACATCACTAACGAAGAGAATGTAATAACTGAGATAATAAAGAGTGATGAAATTGGAGTTGAAAGAGACTTCGAAGCTTATAAAGAAAAATTTAGTATTTCTTAACCAACGTCTCTAACTTCTGTGTCATGAATTCTCTGACGTTTAATTCTTCTTCTTTCTCTTTCAGAAAGTCCGCCCCAGATTCCAAATTTTTCTGAGTTTTCAATAGCAAACTCCAAACAGTCTTCTTGTACAGAACAGGCTCTACAAATTGATTTAGCTTTTCTAGTTGAGGCACCTCTTTCAGGAAAAAATATATCTGCGTCAGCTCCTTTACAATTTGCTTCTTCCGTCCAGGAAGGCATTCCACCTATGAGTTCCTCAATTATTGAATTTTCCACATCACCCCTTTAACTATTGAAAACTAAATCACAT
>LULP01000784.1_pt1 | contig 17756 bp, 19 predicted proteins | sample 728111 | NCBI WGS metagenome assembly LULP01 (sample SAMN03860286, study PRJNA289734) | marine metagenome | biome: seawater column; feature: ocean; material: water; isolation source: Red Sea water column Station 149 - depth 25m | place: Saudi Arabia: Red Sea | collected 2011-10-15 | depth 25 m
GATGAATGATATTTGGAGTGTGCGCCATGAATTTGGCTGATCGTGATGGTTTTATTTGGCAAGACGGCAAACTTATCGACTGGCGTGAGGCAAAAACCCACGTCTTAACTCATACTTTGCACTACAGTATGGGTGTGTTTGAGGGTGTCCGTGCTTATGAAACGCCAAATGGCACAGCGATATTCCGTTTACAAGAACACACCAAGCGTTTGCTCAATTCTGCAAAAATTTATCAAATGAAAGTTCCCTACGATCAAGCGACTTTAGAGCAAGCGCAGATTGATGTAATGCGTGAGAATAAATTGGTTTCAGCGTACTTGCGTCCAATTATTTTTATTGGTTCAGAGCGTTTAGGTATCGCAGCAACTGATAACACCATTCATGCAGTCGTAGCAGCATGGAGTTGGGGAGCGTATCTCGGCGAAGAGGCGATGGCAAAAGGTATCCGTGTCAAAACGTCATCATTTACCCATCACCATCCAAATGCAACGATGTGTAAAGCCAAAGCATCAGGCAACTACACCTTGTCGATCCTTGCGCATCAAGAAGTCGTGCATTCAGGTTATGACGAAGCAATGTTGCTTGATCCACAAGGTTATGTCTGTCAAGGCGCTGGTGAGAATGTATTCTTGATCCAAGATGGCGTATTGCATACGCCTGATATCGCAGGTGGTGCGCTTGATGGGATTACGCGTCAAACAGTGATTACCATTGCCAAAGATTTGGGTTATGAAGTGGTTGAACGTCGTATCACACGTGATGAATTCTATATTGCGGATGAGGCATTCTTCACTGGTACAGCAGCAGAAGTTACACCAATCCGTGAATATGATGATCGTCAAATCGGTGCAGGCGTACGTGGTCCAATCACCACGGAAATCCAAAAGACTTTCTTTGATGCAGTGCAAGGTCGCAGTGAAAAATATGCACATTGGCTGACTTATGTAAAATAAGCACCACGCATTTCAATACAAAAATCACATAAAAAATCAGGCAAAGCGCCTGATTTTTTTTGTGCGGCTTCTTTTTTGCTTGTCAGAAAAATGAAAAGAAATTGTCAGAACAGTGAAAGCATAATGTAAAAAAACGATCATAAAATCATCATCGCTTCGAAATATTGTATTCATAAAGTATCTCTCTAAAAGCAATGAAATTAGAGATAGAATGAAAATTACCGTCGTCGGCACAGGTTATGTAGGCTTATCCAATGCGCTATTATTTGCTAAGCAACATCAGGTCACAGCGTTGGATGTTGATAAAAAGCGTGTAGAGCAAATTAATCAAAAAATTTCACCTATCAGTGACTCTTCTATTCAAAACTACTTACTCGAAACAAGTCTTGAGGCAACGACAAGCGCAAAGAAAGCATATCAACATGCCAAGCTCATCATCATCGCTACGCCAACCAACTATGATCCTGAAACCAATTATTTTGATACCTCAAGTATTGAAACGGTTTTAGAAGACATTATAAAAATTAATGCTGATGCGTTGATTATTATCAAATCAACCGTACCTGTTGGCTATACTCAATCCATTGCTAAAGAGCTCAAACTGAAAAATTTGATTTTTTCTCCAGAGTTTTTGCGAGAAGGGCAAGCTTTGCATGACAATTTATTTCCCTCACGCATTATCATGGGAGAAAAGTCTGAGCGGGCTGAAAAAATTGCCAAATTGTATTTAAAAGCATCTGTAAAAAAAGATGCGGTGATTTTATGTGTCAATCCGACTGAAGCAGAAGCGATTAAACTATTTTCTAATACCTATCTTGCAATGCGTATCGCTTTCTTTAATGAGCTCGATACCTATTGCATGAAAAACCATCTCAGTGCATTGGATATCATCAGTGGTGTAGGCTTAGATCAACGGATTGGTGAGCATTATAATAATCCATCATTTGGTTATGGTGGGTACTGTCTACCTAAAGATACCAAACAACTGTTGGCGAACTATCATGAAATTCCTCAAGAGCTGATCTCGGCAATCATTCGCTCGAATGACACCAGAAAACGAGCAATCATTGATGATATTTTGGCACGAAAAGTGAAAACTGTTGGTATTTATCGACTGACCATGAAGGCAGATTCGGACAATTTTCGAGAGTCTGCGGTGCATGATGTGATTCGTGGGTTAAAGGCAGAAGGCGTAGAAGTCATCATCTATGAACCAACTCTAAAAGTGACTGAATATATGGGGATTCGTGTCGAAGAAAGTTTGCAAAAATTCAAACATCAGAATGATTTAATTGTGGTCAATCGTATGGCACCGATGTTCAATGATGTGATGGAAAAAATCTATACGCGTGATTTGTTTGGAGTAAATTAAAACCTTTCACGACTATGGATAAGTGCTTATAAATTACAACACAATCAAAGGCATAATTTCGTACAAACAAATAAACAAGACATTTTCGTCTATGATAAGATAAGTCCCATAAATTACCTGAAAATGCTTCAGGGTATTGGCTTGCTCATTCAAGGCGACGTTATGGATAATCAGCAACAATCTGATCAAACGCATGATTTTCAACAAGATGGTTTACAACCAGATTTAGAACCAATAGACGCTCAAGAAAATATCGTCTTGTGTATGAAATGGGGCACAAAATATGGTGCAGAATATGTCAATCGCCTATATAACATGGTCAAACGCCATACCACTTTACCCTTTAAAATGGTCTGTCTGACAGACCGTACAGAAGGTATTGATCCGAATGTGCAGTGTTTCCCGATTCCGCCTTTAGATTTACCTGAAGGCAGTCCGGAACGTGGTTGGAATAAGTTGTCGACTTTTGAGCCTGATTTATATGGACTCACAGGCAATGCGCTATTTTTAGATTTGGATGTGGTGATTGTTGACAATATTGATGCGTTTTTCCAAGAGAAAGGCGAGTTTCTGATTATTCACGATTGGAAGCGTCCGTGGCGAGTGACAGGAAACAGCTCGGTGTATCGCTTTCAATTGGGTGCATTTCCTGAGATTTTGCCGTATTTTCGTGAGAATTTTGATGAGATTCGTCAGAAATTCCGTAATGAACAAGCCTACCTCTCGTGGTTCGTGCACAAAGAAGGCAAGCTCAGCTATTGGAATGATGCGTGGTGTAAAAGCTATAAATACCATTGCTTGCAGAAGATTCCACTGGCGTATTTCAAGCCACCTGTAAAACCTGAAGGCGTAAAAATTATCATTTTCCACGGTGAGATTAACCCACCCGATGCGATCAATGGTGGCGGTGGTAAGTGGTATCGTTATGTGTTGCCATCGGACTGGATTAAAGAAGCGTGGCAATAAGTTTGGATCATCCCCCTGCTATGAATCATCAAGCTAGACCACATCGCCTAAGCGTGGTGATGATCGTCAAAAATGAAGCAGATAACTTGGCATTGTCCTTGCCGAGCGTTGTGGATTTTGCTGATGAAATCATTATTTTGGATTCAGGGAGTAGCGATCGCAGTCAGCAGATCGCCGAGAGTTTTGGTGCTAAGTGGTATATCAGAGCTATGCCACAGGTGACTGGATATTGGCATTAGATGCTGATGAAGTGGTCAGCCCACAACTTAAACAAAGTATTTTGATTGCGATTCAAGATGCACCCTCAAATATTGTTTATGGCATCAAACGTTTAGATTTTGTCTTTGGTGAGCAGATTGATAATCCCTATTGGGGAGTCAAAGCACATTGGCGGTTATATCCAAAAGCCTTTCAGTATGATCATAATTTAGTACATGAATCTGTGGTTTTAGGTGATGCAATCACCAAGAAATTAAAAGGATTTTTACATCATCACACTGCACCGACACCATATTTCTGGATTCAAAAACGCTTAGAATATTCTAAAGCATGGGCAGTTGATCGCCATCAGCAAGGCAAAAAAGCCAGTTTCTTTAAAGTCATTGCCAATCCTTTGTGGGCGTTTATTAAGCAATATGTGATGGATGGGCGGTTTTTACAAGGTCGCTATGGGTTGATTTATTCCTTGTTGTTTTGCCAATATACTTTTAATAAATATGCGATTTTGTATGACCTACAACATAATCGTGCAGAACACGCTTTCCAAGAATCCATTGATCTTTCTAAGACTTTACAGCCCATTGCTCAAGCACAAAAGCAAAGCACTTTGTCTTTGGTGATGATTGTAAAAAATGAGTCAAAACATCTCGGCGCATGTTTAGATACTGTACATGATATTGTTGATGAGATTGTGCTTTTAGACTCAGGCAGTACCGACAATACACAACAAATTGCCGAGCGGTACGGCGCAAAGTGGTATTCCAATACTAATTGGCAAGGCTTTGGAAAACAGCGCCAAATCGCACAAAGTTATGCAACTGGTGATTATGTTCTGGTACTTGATGCAGATGAGCGCTTAGATCAGGACTTGCGTCAGGCAATCGTTGAGTTATTGGTGCAACCCGTGCAGACAGATAAGGTATTTGGCCTCGCTCGGATCAATTACTTCTCAGGGGTGCCGACACATTTAAGAGGTTGGTATCGTGACTGGGAGCATCGCCTGTATGCAAGAACCCAATTTGGTTATTCCGACCTCGAAGTCCATGAGTCTGTGGAAACCAAAGATGCAAAAATCGTCAAAATGAATGGCTTGCATCTACACTTTACCAGTGAAGATTTATATCATTACTTGGTCAAGCGTGTGCGATATAGCCATGATTGGGCGGTGGATAAACATAAGCATCACAAGAAAGTCAGCCTTATCGGTTTATTATTTCGTACATGGTTTTCCTTTGTCCGTGAATATTTAATCCGTGGTGCGTTTTTATATACTGCTTATGGTTTCATCTCGTCAGTGGTTTTGATGTGGTATACCTTTGATAAATATTTAATTTTGTGGCAGTTTGCGCAACAAGATCAATCCGATTAATTGACCGTGGTGGAATATGCCTGCAAGACAAAAATCAAAATTTGAGCAGTGGTTTTCTTTTAGTCGTCATCAACGTCGTTTTGGCGCAGAGAAAGTCTATGCAGGTGATCAACAGCTTGAACAGCTCAAGCAGAATATGATTCAAGGCGAGCGGATTACCTACACTTATGGTTCTGAAAAAGATTTAAATGCGCATATCGAAAACTTAAAAGCTGAATTTATTGGTCAGTCTGAGCTGAATCATTATCATGCCAGTTTGATTGTGTTAATTCGTCGTGATGTTGATGTGGCGCAAAATTATCAGAAATTTAAAAACTTGTGGTTGGCGGAACAGCAATTTTTATTAAAGTCTTTAAATACACGATGGCTCATTTCAGCCTGTGATACGTTTATTGATTGTGATCAAGATGCAACCTTGCAAGCCATCATGATGAATGCCGTGGTGCTAATTAATACCATTAAGGCACAAGAAACCGAAGCCTTAATGTGCGAACATCACTATCAAGAAAATGAAGCGATAAAGCAGAAGCTTCAAACTGAGCGAGTTGCTTTATTTGATGGGACTTCGGCGTTGGCAGTTGGGACGGATGATAGTTTGCGTAATATGCGTTGGCGTTTAGACAAAGTATGCGGACAACATGAGTTGGGTCAGATTGTGATTGAAATATTTGATCGTTTGCAACAGCCTGAAAATGATAATATTTATGCACGTTCTAAGGCACGCCATACCCGTGAAAAAACACGTTGGTGGTAATATTCTGCAAGGTCATTCACTATGGAAAAGAAAAAAGTTGTATTGGCGATTTTTACCTTGCAAGGTAATGGTGCAGAGCGTTTTGCATTGACGTTGGCGAAAGGTTTGGTTGATGCAGGGCATGAGGCGCATATCGTTTATTTTAAAAACATCATAGACTTGCCAGTTCCTGAAAATATCAAACTACACTTTTTTGATTATCAAAAGTATCGTGCCATTCCCAAATTTATGCGTGCGAAATTTGCTGCAAAGGCATTTGATAAATTCGTGCGCAAAACGGTTGGTGAGCCTGATTTGGTTTTATCCAACCTCTATCCTGTTGATTTTATTCTTGCACATAGCCAGTTGCCGAATGTGCATATGGTGATTCACAACACCACCAGTCAAGAGTATGCGGAACAACTCAAGGATACTGAATTCTTAGATACGCTGAAAAAAACGTATTTAGCAAAGCCGTGCGTGGGTGTTAGTCAGGGTGTAACCGATGATTTTAAATTGCTATTTGGGCAAGATGCGCCAATCACCACCATTTATAATCCGATAGATGTCGAAAGTATTGAAGAAACAGCTGATGATTTTGTTCCTGAGTATCAAGATTACATTGTCCATGTTGGAAAGTTCAAACCACAAAAACGCCATGATATTTTGATCAAAGCGTATGCACAGGCGAATGTTTCTCAAAAATTGGTATTGGTTGGTACTGGCGAGTTGATGAATGCATCCAAACAGCTTGTACAAGACTTGGGTATTGAAAATAAAGTGATTTTTGCAGGGTTTCAAAAGAATCCTTATCCTTTCATCAAACATGCTCGGTTAATGGTGGTGTCTTCAGATTTTGAGGGTTTGGGTTTGGTGATATTAGAGGCTTTAGCATTGAGCACGGCAGTCATTAGTACAGACTGTCCTTCTGGACCCGCGGAGATCTTAGCAAAAGAAAATTTGGTTGCTGTTCAAGATATTGAAGGACTAGCAGATAAGATTTGTCAAACATTACAAAATGAAGCGGATTTAACCATGTCTTTACACAAGCAATTTTATCCGCAACATGCTGTACAAAAATATTTAAGTTTAATTTCAAACTAAAATTTAAGTCCTACAATTTAGACTATAAAATTGATTCACATTGAGTAATATACTCGGATTAAATTGGGGTTTTACAAGAATGAAGGTTTTTTTAATTAACTTAGACAAACGACCAGATCGCTTGGCATTTGTCAAAAAACAACTTGATGAACAAAGTATCTCTTTTGAGCGTTTTGCAGCGGTTGATGGCTCAAAAATGACTTTAGAAACACAGACTTTAGTTGATGTAAAACGATTTATTATCGAGCAGAAAAAAGAACCAGTGATTGGTGAAGTTGGCTGTGCAATGTCGCATCGAGCAATTTGGCAAAAAATGGTCGATGAGAATTTGGAGTATGCACTTATCCTTGAAGATGATATTACACTATCACCTGATCTTGGTGAGCTTTTAAAAACAGAAAGTTTCTACAAGCAATTTGATTTTTTAAATTTATCTTCAAGTGAGCCGTATCACCCTGATTTGAATGTGCTAAATCAATTGGTACAACAAAATATTATTCAGCGCAAAGATGCTCATAGATGCAAAACGCTATGGTCTAAATTGGAATGGCGAAATCAATGGAAAATTTTTGCGATTCATGCTTTAAATGACAAAATAATCGCATGTGAATGTGATCCTGCGCCAGCATTAGCAAGTGGTTATATTTTATCCAAAAAAGGTGCATTTCATTTATTGGAAGCAAGTCAGTCGTTACATTTTCCGATTGATTTGGTGTGGAGATATTCTGGTGGAGGGCTAAGACAAGCCTTTCTAGCGGAATCAATGATTATCCAAACCCTCAATGATACAAATATCGAAGGACGATATAAGGGTTATAAACTAAACTTTATGCAAAGAGTTCAACGCATCTTTATAAAGAACCGCCGTAAACAGCGCAAAGCTGATGTAAGAAAAATGTATGGTAAACATTAAAGTAGAGCGGTTATTTAATTAGTACTTAATGTGCATAAAAGTTGGGTAAATTAGGCGCCCCTTTAAATCGCTTATATCCCCACATATACTCTTCAGGGAGGCGGTTGATCATCTGTTCAATCGCTTGATTTAATGCGGTCGTTGCAATATGAATATCTGGACTATACAGATTTGGATCATCAAGATCGTCACAATATACGTCGAATCCTTTTTCATCCGCACGGCGAAAACAACTGAGTCCAACGAGTTTACAGCCTGTTTTTTGTGCCATTTTACTGGCGAGTGTACTGGTCAAACAATCAATCCCAAAAAACGGCACAACTACACCACCTGATGGATGTGGGACATGGTCGGGGAGTATTACGCTAAAACCGCCTTGCTTTAAGGTCTTGAAGAGTGCTTTTACACCATTCGCATCAGTCGGAACAAGCGTGCCATTCAGTTGTTGGCGTGCATCCAAAACGAACTGGTTCAGTGCTGGATTTTTACTCGGTTTATACATGATGGTCGGCGTACCGTACTGATGGACCCATGCATTCATCATTTCCCAGGTGCCGAGATGTGGTGTGATAATTAGCGCACCTTTGGGATTGGCTAGAGCATCTGTGAGAATATTCAATTGATGTACTTGCTTGATTTGGGCGACACTCCATTCGGGCGGCATTGCCCAACATTTTGCAGACTCTGCATAAGTTAAACACTGTTTTTGCACGCTGGACTTGCTCATGTTCTCGATTTGTTTTTCATCCAGATGTGGGTAAGCCAAAGTCAGGTTAATCTTGGTTTTCCAATACATGCCTTTACGATCATTTTGACAGAGAAACCACGCAACCATTTTTGCAAAGATGCGAAGTAAGCTGAGTGGAATAAATTTTAAAAAACTGGGGTTCGGCATTGCAATATCAGTCGTAAAATGGAAATGTGTATTGGTGGCAACGAGAAAATTTCGAACAGTGCATGACGATCCTTGAATTTTCAGCAATTTGTGCATTTTATCTTGAAATCGAGCACTTTGGGAATTGATTCAAGTTGCTTGGTCGATATACACTAGCATGGTTTGAAAAATAAGTGATGATGTCTTTTTGAGTGAACAAATTTTGACAGGACAAACGGTGTTTGCCGTATATGTTGAAAATTTGCAAACTGAAAATCTAAAGTATTGGAGTGTTACATGAGTTCAGCACAGTTTGATCATGTGTCTGTGATTAAAAAATCAAATGTGTATTTCGATGGCAAATGCGTCAGCCATGTGGTTCAGTTCGAAGATGGCACACGAAAAACGCTTGGGGTGATTATGCCAACAGATCAACCACTTACATTTGAAACACACGTCGCTGAACGCATGGAAATCGTTTCTGGCGAATGTCGAGTTTTGATCGCTGGCAATGAAGAAAGCGAATTGTTCCGTGCAGGTCAATCTTTTTACATAGGTGCAAATAGTACATTTAAAGTCGAAACCAATGTGGTGGTGGACTATGTTTGCCACTTTGAAGGCTAAACATTGCTAAGCTGATCGGATCGATCTTTTAGATATCAATCCTGTAACTTGCTTACAGGATTTTTATTTTTTCAAAGACGTCATTTTCAAAATGATTCCTCAATAGTCAGTCTTTATGGGTAAAAAATATGGCAAAGGCAGAACATTATTATGGCGTGCATGCTGTGGAAAGCTTGCTTGAGCTGGAGCCTGAGCGAGTATTGACCTTATTCACTCTCAAAGGGAGAGATGATCAGCGTTTAAAAAAAATCCTGACCTTGGCTGAGCCGTTTGGTATTAGTGTGCAAAAAGCCAGCCGTGATACTTTGGAAAAATTGGCAGGATTGCCATTTCATCAAGGCGTCGTGGCAGCTGTACGACCTCAGCCGACCTTGAATGAAAATGATTTAGAGCAATTATTGACACAAAAAAAAGACGTCTTAATTTTGGCTTTAGATCAAGTGACCGACCCGCATAATCTTGGCGCATGTATTCGAACAGCTGCGGCAATGGGGGTGGATGCAGTGGTTGTGCCACGAGATCGTTCAGCAAGTTTGACGCCAACTGCACGTAAAGTTGCGGCAGGTGGTGCTGAAAAAGTGAAATTCATTCAAGTGACCAATCTAGGCAAAACATTGGCAGCCATGAAACAGCAAGAGGTCAAAGTGGTCGGGACATTACTCGATGATACTGCCTTACCAATCCAGTCGTGTGATTTAACTGGTCGTTTGGTGGTGGTGATGGGTGCAGAGGACACAGGGATTCGTCCGATCAATCAAGCACAGTGTGATGAAAAAATTTACATTCCAATGTCAGGTGACTTGCAAAGTCTGAATGTCAGTGGGGCGACAGGCATGGACCCCATCTAAGTCAAATTTGTAGATTTTAGCTCAGTTGTCTTGTACCAGAAATACATTTCTTCGACAATATTTTCTTTCTCCCTCCCGCTTGAAGTTTCACAAGGATTCGCTGATGAATCGTGTTCAATTGCAAGGCTATCTTTTTGTTTTGATTACCATGTGTATTTGGGGTGGTTTTACCATTTTATCGAGATTGAGTGCCAAGTGGCATATTGTGGCGTGGGATTTGACGGCGTTACGTTTTGCCTTTGCCTTTCTTATTTTGATGCCGATTTTACTCTATCGTCGTGATTATCATTTTTTATTTCAAAAACAATCCATTGTCTTGGCATTGGTGGGCGGGATTGGCTATTGTCTGACGGTATATAGCGGCTTTTATTTTTCTCCTGCGGCACATGCTGCGATCTTTTTAAATGGTTTTATTCCTGTTTGTACGGCATTGGCAGCGTGGCTGATTTACAAGCAACCTTTTGATCGGCACATGTGGGTGAGCATAGGCGTAATTTCGATTTCACTGATCGTGATGACCTATTTGTTATTGATGAATAGTCGCCAGCCTTTTGGAGTGGGCGATGTGCTTTTTGTCCTTGGCGCAGTGTGTTGGGGAGTGTTTTCGGTATTGCTACGCGAATCAAATATGACTGCATGGCAAGCGATGTGCAGTGTGGCGATTTGGTCTGCGATTTTGTATTTGCCTGCATATTGGCTATTTATTCCCAAGCATCTTGCTGAGGTAGATCCTTTGCATATTGCGATTCAAACCTTGTTTCATGGTGTGTTGGTGGTGATAGTGGCGACGATTTGCTATGTTGAAGCGATCAAACGCTTAGGTGCATTTCAAGCGGGGAGTATCGTGACTTTAGCGCCGTTTATTGCTGCGGTTTTGGCAATACCACTGCTGAATGAGCCTGTGTCGCCTGCAATTATTTGTGGGTTAATTGGCATCGGTATCGGCGCACTACAACCTTGGCGTTGGTTGGCATATCGGCGTAAGCAACCGATCTAAACGGCTTTTCAAAAATTGATGATTACTATTTATTGTTGTGTTGCTTGCGCAAATTGCAGATAACGTTGATGCAACGGCTGAAGTTGTTGATAAAGCGAATCCAATGTATCTGAATTGTCCACCACATCGTCAGCTCGCTTTTGTTTCTCAGATCGAGACATTTGAGCTTGAATAATTCTTTCGATTTGTTCGAGGCTTTGTCCATCACGTTGGCTGGCTCGTTCCAGTTGAATCTCGGCAGGTACATCTATCAATAAATTTCTTTGGCAGAGCAAATGCTGATCCGTCTCGAACAATAATGGTGAGACTAATATGGCATAAGCACTGGATGCCTGATGTAGTTGCGTGATGATAGACTGGCGAATGACAGGATGAGTAATTTCTTCTAATTGCTGTCTTGCTTCAGGGTGTTTAAAAATATGCTCACGAAGCGCACTACGATTGAGACTTCCATTTTCATCAAGAACCCAATCGCCAAATTTTTTTTGAATCTCGAATAAGGCAGGTTGCCCCACTTCAACCACTTCACGTGCCACAATATCTGCATCGACAACGACAATGTCTTGTTGTTCAAACCACGCGCTGGCAGCAGATTTTCCGCTACCAATTACACCTCAAGAAAGCAATCCAGCCTGCAATCGCCAAATATGGGCCAAAAGCAAATGGTTTATTTTCTTTAGTGACTTTAAGCAAGATGATGCCAATAATCGCACCGACGAGAGAAGATAGCAAAATAATTAAAGGCAATTGCATCGGACCAAGCCAAGCGCCTAACGCTGCAAGTAATTTAAAATCGCCATGCCCCATACCCTCTTTGCCTGTAACCAATTTAAAGATGATATACACCGACCACAAGGACAAGAAACCGAGTAAGCACCCCCATATTGCCTGAGTAGGTGAGGCAAATAGGCTGTAACTATTCACTGCTAAACCCAGTCCGATTAGAGGGTAAGTCAGTCGATCGGGTAGAAGTTGTGTGTCAAAATCAATACCCGTTAAAGCGATCAAAATCCATGTAAAAATTAAACCAAATAAGGTTTCTAAGCTTACGCCAAACTTCAATGCAATAAGTAAAGAACACAGCATGGTTGCAATTTCAACGAATGGATAGCGAAAAGAGATCGGCGTTTTACATTGGCTACATTTACCACGCAGTAAAAAAAACCAACTGAAAACAGGGATATTCTCATGCCATCGAATGCGATGCTGACAGTTTGGGCACGTCGAAGCAGGGTGGCTTAATGTTAGTTTGTCGTGATCTATGACAGGTTGTTCAGGGTGTAAGAAGAGTTGGCATTCTTGTCGCCATTCTTGCGCCATCATTTTAGGAAGACGAAGAATGACCACATTCAAAAAGCTACCGATACATAAACCTAAAATAGCAATACATACATAGAATATGCTGAGGTTGCTCTGAAAAAAGCTAATAACATCTTGCATTAAACGACAGAACCCATTTGGAAGATTGGTAGGTACATGGCAATGACCAAGCCACCAACAAGCACACCGAGTACAGCCATGATCAATGGCTCCATCATACTAGTTAAGCCATCTACAGCATTATCGACTTCATTCTCAAAGTGGGTTGCCACTTTATCAAGCATCGAATCTAAAGCACCAGATTCCTCGCCAATGGCGACCATTTGTATTGCCATGCTTGGGAAGAGTTGGGTCTGACGCATAGAGAACTGAAGTTGTTGACCAGTAGCCACATCATCACGAATGCGCATCACTGCGTTTTCATAGACCACATTATTCGTTGCGCCTGCGGTAGATTCTAGCGCATCAATGAGTGGCACACCTGCAGCAAAGGTGGTGGCAAGGGTTCGGCTAAAACGGGCAATAATTGACTTATACACCAAATCACCAAAAATTGGTAGTTTTAAAGAAAGGCGATCTAAAAAGTCACTGAATTTTTTACTACGTTGTTTTGCTTCTAAAAAACCAAATACTAGAGCACCAAGCCCTAAGATTAAGAAGAACCAATATTTTTGCATCCATTCCGACATATTCACCACCATTTTGGTGAAGGCTGGTAGATCAGCGCCGAAGGAGGTAAATAGGTCTTCAAATACTGGAACGACTTTAACCATGAGAATAATGGTCACTACAATCGCAACCACAATAACAGCTGCAGGGTATTTCATCGCTTTTTTAATTTTTTGTTTGAGGAGTTCACTTTTTTCTTTATAAATAGCGACACGATCCAGCATGGTTTCAAGTGCACCAGACTGTTCACCAGACTCCACGAGCGAGCAAAATAGATTGTCAAAATATTTTGGATATTTACGGAGTGCACCTGCAAACGTATTACCACCTTCGACCTCACCTTTGATGCCGAGGACGACTTCACGCATTGCTGGGTTTTCTAAACCTTCAGCAACGATTTCAAAAGATTGTACCAATGGTACACCTGCTTTCATCATGGTGGCAAGCTGACGGGTAAAAATCGTGATATCCAACGTCGTTACTTTTTTCTTAAACATTTTGTTCAAGAATTCGATTTCACGTTTTTGCACGATTTTACGGACGGTGATGCCTTGCTTTCTCAGTGTGACTTTTGCTAGTGCCATGTTGCGCGCAGGCAATTCCCCTTTGATTTTCAACCCCTTACGATCCACCCCTTCGTAGGTAAATGTCGGCATCATTTGTGCTTTTTTTACTGCCATGACGATTCCTTATATAGCACTTCTCAAACTTTATTCACTAGTAACACGATTCACTTCTTGTAAAGTGGTAATCCCCTGCATGACTTTTAACAAGCCAGAACGACGTAAATTTTTAAATCCTGCTTTTGCTGAGGCATCAGCAATTTCCAAAGCATTGCCATCTTCCATGATAATTCTCGAAATATCTGCATTGACTTTCATGACCTCATATATCCCCACACGACCTTTATAACCCTCACGACATTCAGGGCAACCTACCGCGTCAAACAGTTGGAATTCAGGATTTTCAAGATCAGCTTGGGTAAAGCCCATCTCCAATAAGCTTGGCTTTGGAATATCGGCAGGCTTCTTACATTGACTGCATAATCGTCGAGCAAGACGCTGTGCGATCACAAGATTCACTGATGTGGCAATATTAAATGATGGTACACCCATGTTGCGTAAACGAGTCAAAGTTTCCGGTGCGCTATTAGTGTGTAATGTTGACATCACCATATGACCTGTTTGCGCTGCTTTAATCGCAATTTCTGCGGTTTCGAGGTCTCGAATCTCACCGACCATGATAATGTCAGGATCTTGACGCAGGAATGACTTGAGTGCTGCAGAGAAGGTAAGCCCCACTTTATTGTTGACGTTGACCTGATTAATACCTTGTAAGTTAATCTCGACGGGATCTTCTGCGGTCGAAATATTCGAATCTTCGGTATTGAGGATGTTTAGACCTGTATATAAAGAAACTGTTTTACCCGAGCCTGTTGGACCTGTGATCAACAACATGCCTTGCGGTTTTTCTAAGGCTTCAATAAATAACGCTTTTTGATCAGGCTCATAGCCGAGTGCGTCAATACCGAGCATCGCACTTGATGGATCAAGAATACGGAGGACGATTTTCTCACCAAATAGTGTTGGTAGAGAGTTGACACGAAAGTCAATAGCTTTGGTTTTTGATAGTTTGAGTTTGATACGACCATCTTGTGGAACACGTTTTTCAGAAATATCCATTTGCGACATGACTTTTAAACGAGAGGCCAAGCGTGTAGCAAGCTGTGTTGGTGGGCGCGCAATTTCACGCAAAACGCCATCTACACGATAGCGTACTCGGTACATTTTTTCATACGGCTCAAAGTGCAAATCCGATGCACCCATGCGAATGGCGTCAACTAAGAGTTTGTTGACATATTTAACAATCGGCGCTTCATCTTGAGTGGATTCATCATCAGATTCATCAAGGTTGGTGTCCTCAGCCACCTCAAGTTCAAAATCATCATCGCCAAAATCGAAATTTTCTTCTTCTTGAAAGTGTGTTGCAATGAATTTCGTCAGCTTTTGCTGTTCAACAATGACACTGTGTAAGTTGAGTTTGCTGTTGAAGCGGATCGCTTCCATTGCTTCGATGCGGGTTGGGTCGCTGGTTGCGACAAAAAGTGTACCACCACGTTGAACAAGTGGAATAATTTGATGTTGTACAACGAGCTTTTCACCAACAATATCTTTGGGTAAAACGGCTGCATCAAACGCATCTAGGTCAAAGATAGGCTCAGCAAATTCTTCAGAAATTGCCGTGGCAATCTTTAAGCTGGAAACATTGAATTCATCCACTAACACAAATGTCAGTGGTTGTTTATTTCTTTTCGCTTGGTCTTGTGCCTTTTGCATCGACTCTGTGCTGATCACCCCATCAGCGACTAAGCGTTTGATAAAACCTGTAAAGGTTGGTGCTTGACTCGTTGCTAGCATAATATCAATTCAACTCATCCATATCGTTCATTATGTTTTGCAGTTTTTTCTAACTTAACAATATATCACAAATTCACAACCGTCCAATAAAAAACGATATTATCAAAAACTAAAATGACATGCCTTAATCAGAAATGATGACAATATGATGATCTGACTTATCATTGTGCTGAAAAACGTATAAAATTATGCGATTTTAAAATTTGAGTAGATTGACATGCGTCAGCAATGGGTAATTGGAAACTGGAAATTGAATCCGAGTTTTATCGATGCCAAAACATTATTCGAAACGATCCAAACGCAACTCAGCGAGATAAAAAGCTCGTGTCAGGTTGCGATTGCACCGCCTGCGCCATATCTTGGTGCGTTTATTGAGCGTGCGGAACAACTCTCCATCGTTGCGCAAGATGTATCGACAGTTTCAGGCTTTGGTGCTTACACTGGCGAAGTCAGCGCACATCTATTGCAAAACATGGCGGTCAATGCAGTTATCATTGGGCATTCAGAGCGTCGTGAGTTGTTTGGTGATGATGCTTCGATATTGCAAGAAAAAATCAAACAAAGCCGACAGTCTAATCTACAAGTGATTTACTGCGTGGGTGAAAGTCTTGAGCAACGTGAGTCAGGTCAGGCAGAGCAAATCGTAATAGATCAGCTCAATGATTTAAATGTGGTTTTGACTGAAGATGATTGGCAACACGTCATCATTGCTTATGAGCCGATTTGGGCGATTGGGACGGGGAAAACGGCTTCGCCTGAAGATGCACAGCAGATGCATGCGACGATTCGAGCTTATTTGAAAGAACATACCGCTGAAGCGGATCAGATCAGTTTGCTTTACGGTGGTAGTGTAAAGCCTGAAAATGCTGTACAGTTAGCAACCTGCCGAGATATTGATGGTGCATTAGTCGGTGGTGCTTCATTAGAAGCAAATAGTTTTATGGCAATTATTGATGCATTTTCGCAATCTGCGCTTGAGTCAACCATTTAATCATTTATTGAATCAATTTTAGGTATATCTATGTATAGCTTCGTCCTTGTCGTGCATATTCTTTTGGCGATATTAATGATTGGATTGATCTTGGTACAGCATGGGAAAGGTGCTGATGCGGGTGCATCATTTGGTGGTGGCGGTGCGGCAACAGTCTTCGGTGCATCAGGTTCGGGTAACTTTATGACCCGGCTGACAGCGATTTTAACCGCACTGTTTTTTATCACCAGTTTGACATTGGCGGTTTATGCTAAAAAGCAAACCCAAAGTGTGAATGTGTTGCCAGGCGAAGCAGTTGAACAAACAACGACGCCACCAGTAACACCGACATCAAGTTCGACAACTGCACCAGTAACAACTTCTACTACTACGACAGCATCTGAGTCTTCTGCATCAGAAGCGCCTGAAACTTCATCAAACACGACGACAAATCCGTAATTAAGCGAAATTAGGCTTTTCTTTTGAGAAAGAAAGGTCTATCATGCACGCCTGCTTGCGGTGGTGGTGGAATTGGTAGACACGCTACCTTGAGGTGGTAGTGCTTTCGGGCGTGGGGGTTCAAGTCCCCCCTTCCGCACCAAGCTTCTCTTTCTTCTAGGTTTTGATCTGGTGGTAAAAGTTTGGTGTATGCAAGCAGAATGGTTGATGCGGGATGGAGCAGTCTGGTAGCTCGTCGCTCATAACCCGAACAGGGTGGTAGTTTTAATAAGCACCAAATCGGTGTAAAACGGCTATAACCCATGTATATAAAGGCTTCCTAATCAGGAGGCTTTTTTATTTGTACGTCATTTTTAGCCATTTTAACCCAATTTATCTAAAAATTTTGGACTGCATTTTTCTACTGTTAAAATGACTTTCGGGCGGTTTATTTATTAAGTACTTAAGATTTTTTTTACAAACGACTTTGCTGTACAGACCTATTATTTAGCCACATTAGCAATATAATTTCTGAATGAAGAAGCTAACATCTAAAATTTACCATATAGCAAATAAGACCTCAGGTAACTGAGATCTCATTAATCGAGAAAATATTACGACGCAGCTATCCAATGCTGTTTAATAACTTAGATTCTCAAATGAAGTGCAACAGAGAATAATTTATTGGAAGGAAGCAAGATGAGCTAGCATTCTGCTTCCGACCGACCAAAGTCAAAGTTGCATCATGAACTTTTAAAAGCGTAATGAAAGACAAGGCGTTTTAGAAACACCTCTACAGGCGTAGAGAGAACCGTTGATCCTAGCCAAAATAATGGACAGCACGTCCCTCTAAAGATAACGTAACTTTAATCTTTGGAGATTCAAGAAATGGCTAAACGTTTTAGTCCTGAATTTAAACAGCAAGCGATTGATTATGCACTTTCAAACTCCCACGAACCTATAGCTGCAA
>LULP01000602.1_pt1 | contig 17616 bp, 18 predicted proteins | sample 728111 | NCBI WGS metagenome assembly LULP01 (sample SAMN03860286, study PRJNA289734) | marine metagenome | biome: seawater column; feature: ocean; material: water; isolation source: Red Sea water column Station 149 - depth 25m | place: Saudi Arabia: Red Sea | collected 2011-10-15 | depth 25 m
TTTTTCAACTTTATTTAAACATTTATTTGGTGGAGGAGAAGCCAATCTTGTTATGGTCGAGAGTGATGATCCCTTAGAAGCTGGGCTTGAAATTATGTGCCAGCCACCTGGTAAAAAGCTATCAACTCTATCACTGCTGTCTGGGGGAGAGCAAACTTTGACAGCATTAGCACTTATTTTTGCTGTTTTCTTAGCAAACCCGGCCCCTATTTGTGTTTTGGATGAGGTAGATGCTCCACTAGATGATGCAAATGTTTCACGGTTTTGTGATATGTTAGATGAAATGTGTCGACGGACCGACACGCGTTTTTTGATAATTACTCACCATGCGGTTACAATGGCAAGAATGGATCGGCTTTTTGGCGTTACAATGCAGGAAAAGGGTGTGAGTCAGCTTGTTTCAGTCGATCTAAAAAAGGCTGAACAGCTTGTAGCCTAGTCAAGTTTTGTAATAAATTGTCACATTACTTGTACTGTAAATTGTTATGGCGATGCGATTCTGTAATTCAATAAAATAAAAATATTGTCTGTGACTTATCTCATTCTTTTAGCGGCTGTTTTGCCCGTCTATTAGATAAATCGCGATTATGTTGTAATTGTGTCATATTAACCGCATAACAAACGAACGTATCGGTCTCAAGATCTAGTAACTGTTGCTTAAAGTATACGTAAATATATTCGTTTTTTATAAAAAATGCATGATATTAAACGAATTCTAATACTTCAGCATATTTTTGGTTGTAGGTAAAAATTCCCGGCAAAAATAAAATACTTGATTTTCCTGTATGTAAGTCCAGAATTTTATGGTCAGGAGGATTTATGACGACTTTTCTATCAAAAGAATTACATGCTGATCTAACCAGAGCGCAAAAAGACAAAAAGGTGAAAAAAAGTAGACTGAGGGTCGAGTTTGATGGAGCTCTTGTTCCTGTATTAAAGCTTTGGGATAATGGTTTTTCTATGGATATTGAGCATGCCCCGCAGTTGAGGGGTTTGGTAGATATTTTCGATGGTTCTCGTCATTTATCGCAGTGTCTAATTATAGCATCAATAGAAGAAAGTGGTGAAATTCATTTTGAATTTAAACGAAGTACAGATGTTACAGATACTCCTGCTTTAGATTTCGTATTACCCAAAGATAAACCAGTGGCATTGCTCAACTAAATCATTGAAGATCGGAAAAAGCGTCCTTTAATCGCTTCGTTGCTTCAACAACTAACGTTCGCGGAGTGGCTAAATTGAAGCGTAAATATTTTTCACCACCAGTTCCAAAAGTGCTTCCATGATTTACTGCGATTTTAGCTTTTTCTTGAACCCTATAGATAAATTCTTCTTCCTCCATACCGGTACCAGAAAAATCAACCCAAGCTAAGTATGTACCTTCCAAGGGCATCGAGCTAAGGCCTGGAATTTTATTAACTTCTTTATCAAAAATAACGCGATTGCCGTCAATATAGTGCAGAAGTTCGTCGAGCCACTCGGCGCCCTCTGGTGAGTATGCAGCCGTTGCCATAAATAAACCAAAGCTATTGGGGCTGATCCCAAGGGCTTTAATTCGTTGCGAAAATTTTTGACGTAAGTTTGGGTTGGAAATAATTACATTTCCCGAATGGGCGCCAGCAATATTAAATGTTTTTGTTGTTGCCGTCATCATTACTAAACGATCACAAACCGATGGGTTTGCAATTGGCATTACAGTATGGCTTTTGTTCGGATAGACTAGGTCGTGATGGATTTCGTCGGATACTAATACTAGATTATGTTTCTTCGCAAACTTAGCAACTTCCTGCAGCTCATTCTTTGTCCAAACACGCCCACCTGGGTTGTGTGGAGAGCATAGAATAACCATCTTTTCATCACCTGACAGGTTTCTTTCGTATTCGACGAAATCAAAATGGTAGTGATTGTCTATTAATTTTAGTGGGCATTCCACGACTTTTCTTCTTGCGGCTTCAACTAAGTTAGAGAATTGATAATAAACTGGAGTAAAAAGGATTATACCATCTCCAGGTTTTGTGAATGCATCTATGCATAATCCTGTACCATTCACCAAACCATGTGTTGTGAAAATCCATGAGGTATCAATTTCCCAATTGTGCCTATTTTTCATCCACCATTTAATAGAATTATTATATTCTTTGTAATCCCCATAGTATCCGTAGATACCATGGGAGTTTATCCCATGAAGTTTTTCTTGAATAATTTTAGGAGCGCGGAAATCCATGTCGGCGACCCACATAGAAAGACCGCTATCCGGAGGTACACCATAAAGTTCCTCCATGGTATCCCACTTACTAGAGTGTGTGCCTCGTCGATCTATTACTTCGTCAAAATCCATAAATTTTCCAAATAATTTTAGAGTGCCATAACTAAGGCAATGGAAAGTGTAAAACAAGCACCTCATTAGGTAATAAAACCCTTCGAAGTTGCATGTAATTACTTTTTAACCTAAATGAAATCTATGCTGAGACCTATCTTACTACATCCAAATCCTAAGTTGAAAAAGATCTGTGAACCAGTCTTAGAGATTGATGACTCACTTATTAAGTTGTCGGATGATATGTTGGAAACCATGTATCATGCACCAGGAATTGGTTTGGCTGCGTCTCAGGTTGGTATTTTAACTCGAATTATCGTTATGGATTGTGAAAAGGAAGAAGCTGCTAAAGGTAAACCGATTGTAATGATAAATCCTGAGATAGTTGCTAGCTCTGATGAAGAAAATATTTATGAAGAAGGGTGCTTATCTATTCCGGAGCATTTTGCTGAAATTAAGCGCCCAACCTCTGTTCAAGTTCGATGGCTAGATCAGAATGGAAATGAGCAAGAACAAGAATTTGATGGGCTATGGTCTACTTGCGTTCAACATGAGATCGATCATTTAAATGGAAAACTTTTCATAGATTATCTTGGTACAATAAAGAAACAGTTGATTACGAGGAAAATGCAAAAATTCAAGCGTGAAATGGAGCGAAAAGAAACATAGATGGCTATAAGAAAATTGCTGATGTGGCCAGACAGACGACTCAAGCAAAAAGTTCAGCCTGTAGAAAAAATTGATGAAAATGTAGAAAAAATCTGGTCAGATTTAATTGATACTATGGAAGCCATGTCATGTATTGGTCTCGCATCTAGTCAATTAGGTATTATGTCTAGTCTAGCGGTGGTGGATGTGTCGACGGACCGTGGGCAATTTATTCTTCTGGCAAACCCAGAAATCTTGCAAGTATCGAAGGAAATGAATGAGAATATTGAAGCTAGCCCTAATCTTCCAGGCGTGTCGGCAAAAATTTCAAGACCAAGAAAAGTAACAGTCAAATATTTAGATAAAGACGGTATGATCGTAAGAAATGATTTTGAGGGCCTTTGGGCTACTTCTGTCCAGCATCAGATCGATCATTTAAATGGAGTAATGTATTTTGATAGGCTTTCATCAGTGAAGAGAGATATGTTAATTCGTAAGGCTAAAAAAAGACGATGAAAATAGTATTTTTGGGGTCAGCGTATTTTTCAATTCCAACACTCGTAAAATTAATCGAGGCTGGGCATGAAATTGCTTGTGTGTACAGTCAGCCACCTAGGCGTGCAGGAAGGGGTAAGAAAGTCAATCTTACTCCCGTGCATGAAATGGCATTAAAATATGGGATAACAGTTAGAACGCCTGAAAATTTCAAATTGCAAAAAGATAAATTAGCATTTTTTGATTTGAATGCTGATCTTACGGTGGTAGTAGCCTACGGTTTGATTTTACCCTTAGAAATTATTGAGGCTGCTAGGTATGGTAGCCTGAATATTCATGCATCTATTTTGCCGAAATGGCGAGGGGCGGCGCCTATTCACCGCGCAATAATGTCTGGGGATAGTGAAACTGGGGTTTGTATCATGAAAATGGATGCAGGCTTGGATACGGGGCCAGTAGTTGCAAAAGAATCAACGCCAATTAAAGCAGACGATACAACTAGTTTCTTGAGCGAGAGATTAGCTGATTTAGGGGCAAAGTTGCTAATTGAAACAATAAAAAAGATTGATGAGTTAATTCCAAAACCCCAGTCAACTATAAAAGTTTCTTATGCCAAAAAAATTGACAAGAAAGAGGCAAAGATTGACTGGTCATTAGATTTCCAAATAATAGAGCAGCAAATCAGAGGCCTTTCGCGATACCCAGGTGCGTGGGCCTACTACAACGACGAGCGAATAAAATTTTTGAATGTTAGAATAAATAGTTCGAACCAAAATAATCAAGCAGAGCCAGGTATGGTAATTGGAATACCATTAGTAATTGCTTGTGAGGGAGGGGCGCTTGAAATTACTTTACTCCAAAGATCAGGGAAGTCGGTTCAGACCACTGAGGACTTTTTACGCGGTTTCCCAATACAAATCGGTAGTTATTTTACCTAGCAGCCGATCATGAAAAGAAATCATTGCCTGCCTGACTTAAGAGTTTATGCGCCATTTCAATGCCGACGAGAGTGGCATCCTCTTTAGAAACTACTTGCTCATCACTAAAAACCTCGGACCCATCAGTTTTTAAAATCTCGCCGCGAAATCTAAGGTTCTCATTTTTAAACTCAGCCAACCCGGCGATCGGGGTCTCACATGAACCATCTAAGGCTTCTAAGAAAGCTCTTTCGGCAGACAGTAGCAATCCTGTTGTAGAATTGTGAATAGCTTCTAGCATTGTTGCAACTTTTATGTCCTTTTCACGACGCTCAATGCCTATTGCACCTTGTGCCACGGCTGGAAGCATCTCGTCTGTTGAAATAGGTGCAGTTATTATATCTTCCATCTTAAGACGATTTAGTCCGGCAACTGCTAAAAATGTACACTCAGCCACACCGTCGTCTAACTTCTTCAGTCTTGTTTGTACGTTCCCGCGAAATTCTACTATTTTTAGATCAGGACGCTTTGACATAAGTTGAGCTTTTCGTCTGAGCGATGAAGTGCCCACTGTAGCCCCATGTGGAATATCTGCTAAACTTTTGTGGATCCTCGATACAAATGCATCTCGCACATCTTCTCTGGGCAAGAATGTGTCCAAAATTAGACCGTCAGGCTGCTGAACTGGCATATCTTTCATTGAGTGCACTGCAATATCAATACTCTCTTGTAGTAGTGCTTCCTCAATTTCTTTGGTAAAAAGTCCTTTCCCACCAATCTCTTTTAGGGGGCGATTAAGGACTTTATCGCCAGTTGTTTTAATTACAACAATTTCAAATGAGTCGAGTGACAATCCGAAAGCTATGCTAAGTCTCTCTCTTGTTTCATATGATTGTGCTAACGCTAGAGGTGAGCCCCTAGTACCAATGCGCAATGGTGATTTTGGATTTGGTAATTTCAATTCCATAAATAGGGTTTAAGCGGTGTTTTGCATCAAAGCAAGATACCATGCTTGACATTTATTTAAAGAACGTGAACCAAGTACTCAGAGAAAGGCAAAAGAATGACCATTAAGAAAAAAATTTTAAAAGCTCTTGCTGGCGAAGTGCTAGATACACCGCCTATTTGGATGATGCGTCAGGCTGGTCGTTACTTGCCAGAGTACAGAGAGACTAGAGCTCAAGCGGGTGACTTTTTATCACTATGTTACAATAGTGATCTTGCTGCTGAAGTAACCTTGCAACCGATCAGAAGATATGGATTTGATGCGGCAATTTTATTCGCTGATATCCTGCTTCTTCCGCAAGCTCTGGGGGCAGATTTGTGGTTCGTATCGGGCGAGGGTCCAAGGCTATCAACAATTAACTCTACCGTTGATTTGAAATTGCTTAAGCCTGTTGATGAAATTCACGATACATTGCGTCCAGTCTATGAGACGGTACGGATTTTATCAAAAGAATTGCCCGAAGAGACAACACTTATTGGTTTTGCAGGAGCTCCATGGACGGTCGCCACTTATATGATTGCCGGAAGAGGTACGCCGGATCAAAAGCCAGCGCATGATTTAAAAGATAATAATATATTAGCTTTTGAAAATTTGATTGAGATTTTGACAAAAGCAACCATTAAATACTTGTCTGCACAAATTGATGCGGGCGTTGAGGTGGTAAAAATATTTGATAGCTGGGCGGGTTCTTTGAAAGGAGATGATTTTTATAAATATGCTCTTGAGCCGACAAAAAAGATAGTAATGGAATTAAAAGCCAAATATCCCAAGGTGCCAATAATAGCTTTCCCGAGACAGGCGGGCGATTATTACAAAGGCTTTTTAAAATCCACAGGTGCAGACTGTCTCGCTATTGACGATAGTATAAGTTCAGCATGGGCTGCTAAATATTTACAAAAGGATGGTTGTATACAGGGAAATTTAAATTCTTCTCATATGGTCTCAGGTGGTCAAAATATGATTGATGAAATCGAAACTATAGTTTCAGATTTGTCACAAGGTCCTCATATATTTAACTTGGGTCATGGTATTACCCCTGAAGCTAACCCAGATTACGTTGCCCTAATGATAGAAACAATTAGAAACTTTAAACGTTCCTGATTGATACTTCCATCAAAAGAATATTTTAACATGACAAATATGCTGTCCATAACTGGACTTTCGAAAAGATATAATGATGGACAAGTAGCGCTTGAAAACGTCTCTTTTGATGTTAAAGAGGGCGAAATTCTTGCCCTCCTTGGGCCGAACGGAGCGGGAAAGACTACTCTTATTTCTGCAGTTTGTGGACTGGTTGTGCCAACGGCGGGTCAAGTAACAGTTGGGGGATTTGACACGAGATCGAATTATCGGTTGGCACGATCTCTAATTGGTTTGGTGCCCCAAGAAATTGCATTGGAGCCGTTTGAGAAAGTTATCAATACAGTGCGTTTTTCAAGAGGCTTATTTGGAAAGAGCCCTAATGATGATCAAATAGAAATAGTTCTCCGCCAGTTATCGTTGTGGGACAAAAAAGATTCTAAAATTTTGCAGTTGTCAGGGGGTATGAAAAGACGCGTGCTGATTGCCAAAGCTTTGGCGCACGAGCCAAGAGTATTATTCCTCGACGAACCATCTGCAGGTGTAGATGTAGAGTTAAGAAGAGACATGTGGAAACTTGTGTCTGATTTAAAGTCTCAAGGTGTTACAATAATATTGACCACGCATTACATCGAGGAAGCAGAAGCAATCGCTGATCGAGTTGGAGTAATCTCAAAGGGCAAGTTAATTTTATTGGAAGAGAAAAAAGCTTTAATGAAGCGAATGGGCCGGAAAAAAGTAGAGATCTCATTACAATCTCCAATTGCGGTCATTCCTGCTAAATTGCAAAATTTTGATCTATACCTTTCAGACGATGGTTTGACCATAAATTATCTATATGATGCTAAAGCTTCTAGTAATGAAATTACGAAATTACTAAATGAGATTTCGATTTCAAATTTGCAAATAAGTGATTTGAAAACATCACAGTCCTCATTAGAAGAAATATTCGTCTCACTAATCGAGGAGCCGTCTAAATGAATTTTCGATCTATACGAGCAATATATATTTTTGAAATGTCTAGATTTTTTAGAACATTATTACAGAGTTTTGTCTCTCCAGTTATATCAACTTGTTTGTATTTTGTCGTTTTTGGGGCGGCAATTGGTGGCCGGATAGATGCTGTTGATGGTGTTAGTTACACATTCCCTGTTGGTATTGGTTTAGTAATATTGGCAACATCACTATTCTTTGTCGATATAGAAATCATTCACCCTTTTATTATGATTTTTTTATTGTTGGTGACTTGCATCTCTTTTTCGTTACTTGGCTTCATCCTAGGGATTTGGGCAAACAATTTTGAACAGCTGCAATTAGTACCCTTGTTAATAATCACCCCCTTAGTTTTCTTAGGTGGGTCATTTTATTCGATATCGATGCTTCCAAAATTCTGGCAAGTTGTAAGCCTCTTTAATCCAGTTGTTTATTTGATTTCAGGATTCAGGTGGGCTTTTTACAATAATTCTGACGTTTCCATAACAGCAAGTCTTTTTGCTATAATAATATTTACTGTTTTCTGTATCTTTATAATTTTTTTAATTTTCAAAACTGGTTGGAGACTAAGGCCATAATGCAACTTAACCCATGTTGAATAAATGTCGCTAGTAGCAGGTTTAAGTAATCTGTATATTGAAGTAAACGAGCACCGTGCCTAAATGATATTCATGTTACGTATACCTTTCCTAAACAAATTGAACAGGCGAAAGACGGTTTCAGTAGTTCGGCTCAACGGTCTAATTTCGTCAGGAGCGCGTGGGGGTATTTCTGATAGTGTGCTTGCACCCACACTTGAGAAGGCATTCCGAAAAGGAAATCCCAGCACCGTTGCTTTCATTATTAATTCACCCGGTGGATCGCCAGTCCAGTCTTCTCTTGTCGGAGACAGGATTAAAAGACTATCGGAAGAAACAGAGGTGCCTACTATTGCATTTGTGGAGGATGTTGCCGCATCTGGTGGGTATTGGATAGCATCAGCCGCTGATGAAATTTACGCTGACCATGCCTCTATTATTGGTTCTATTGGTGTAATTTCCTCAGGATTTGGTTTGCAAGAGTTGCTTTCAAGATATGGAATCGAGAGGAGAGTATATACCGCAGGTAAATCTAAGTCGATGCTTGATCCCTTTAAGAAAGAAAAAGCTGAAGATGTCAAAAGATTAAAGGATATTCTTTCGCAGTTACATGAAGTTTTTATATCTCACGTGAAGGGTGCTAGAGATGGAAAATTATCGACCGATCATGACCTGTTTACAGGAGAGATTTGGTTGGCCGCTCGAGCAAAAGAACTTGGTTTAATAGATGGTATAGGGCACGTTGTTCCGGTTTTGAAAGAGAGATTTGGCGAAAAAACTCGTTTTAAGGAATATAGTCAGAAAAAATCTCTATCTCAGAGATTTGGAGTTAGCATTGCAAATGATGCCATCAGCCTAGTGGAGGAAAGGGCAGAATTTGCTAAGTATGGGCTTTAAAATATGATCTTAAAAATTGTAGTTCTTTTTTTAATCGTGATGGGCGTGATGGCCATGTTTGGAAAATTGAGAGTGCCAAAAGTAAAACTGTTAAATTCTAAACGATGTGATAAGTGCGGTAAATTTAAAATCGGCAAAGATTGTCAATGTTCTAAAAAATCTGGATAGTTATGGTTTGGGTTCAAGCACTTATCGGTTTGATCATCCTCTTAATTGCTGGTGATATTCTTGTCCGTGGAGCGGTAAATTTTAGCTTAAGGATTAAAATTCCAGCGTTTATCGTCTCTTTAACGGTAGTTGCATTAGGCACATCGGCTCCTGAATTATTGGTAGCAATTAGAGCTACCTTAGACAATTCACCGGGAATTGCTTTGGGAAATGTAGTTGGCTCAAATATCGCAAATGTTCTTCTTGTCTTGGGTATACCTGCTCTAATTGCTGGAATTAACACAAGTGAGTGTAAGACGGTAAAAAACTATGTGTTTATGATGCTTGCGACGCTTGTTTTTCTCTCGTTAGCATTCCTAGGTAGTTTTTCAGTTTCTGAAGGAATTATCTTCCTAATTCTATTGACCTTGTTTCTATCTATAGCTGTTCGAGACAGCTTACAGGGAAAGGCAGAAGTATCCTATTTAGAGGTGGAAAATGTGGATCCAAACCTCGCACGGTGGAAAATAATGCTTTTCTTGTCTTTAGGATTAATAGGTTTGCCAATTGGTGCTGACATATTAGTAAAAAATGCCTCATTGATAGCCACATCGTATGGTATATCTGATGAGGTAGTTGGGTTGACACTCGTAGCAGTTGGCACTTCTCTGCCTGAACTTGCAACGACATTGATGGCTGCTGTTCGAAGACAGGCTGATGTAGCACTGGGCAACGTGATAGGATCAAATATATTTAATATACTCGCCATAGTGGGAATAACCACAATGTTTGGAGATATTCCGATATCCTCCTCGTTTTACGAATTTGATTTTTGGATAATGTTAGGGGCAGGTATTGTTTTGTTTCCATTTGTTTTCATGGGGCTTAGCATTAACAGGCTTTGGGGTGCCTTCTTGACGCTCGCGTATGCGAGCTATCTGTATTTAACGATTCAATGAAAGTGAAATTTAGCAATGCGTGCACTAGTAACCGGTGGGGCTAAACGGCTAGGCCGTGAGATATCAACATACCTGGCAAGTCGCGGATACGATGTGGCTGTACATTATAATAATTCAGAAAGTGAGGCGCTTGATGTCACTAAAGAGATAAATAGTCTTGGCCGTATATCTGAGTGTCTTAAATGTGATTTGCTGATTGAGGACGAGGTTAAGGAATTAGTAAATCGAGCGTCTGAAGCGATCGGCGGGCAAATTACTTTATTGGTAAATAATGCTTCTATATTTGAGTATGATAGTTTTGAAGATGCAACCCGCAAAACTTGGGATCGTCATATTGAGAGTAATTTGAGAGCGCCGTTCGTATTAACACAGGACTTTGCAAAGCAATCTCTGGCACCAATCTTAGATGAAAAAAATGAGCCAATCTCCCAAGGTTTAGTTCTGAATATGATCGATCAGAGAGTTAAAAAGCTTACACCAGATTTTGCAAGCTATACTATTGCAAAGATGGGTTTATGGGCAATGACGCAAACTGCTGCAAGAGCTCTTGCTCCGGGTATTAGGGTAAACGCCATTGGTCCGGGGCCTACTTTGATTGGAGTACGTCAAAAGGAATATCATTTTGATGGGCAAAGAAAAAATACGATTTTAGAGCGAGGAGCTAACGCCGAAGACATAACTTCAGCTGTTGGTTACTTTATTGATGCTAAAAGCGTAACGGGGCAGCTGCTGTGTGTGGATGGTGGACAGCATCTAGGCTGGAAAACACCTGATATTCAAGGAGTTGAGTAGATTACAACTTGATTTTGGGTGATAGTTTTGCACTGCGGCCGTTAAAATAGATGGTATAGTTTTAAAAATGTAATAATTACAGTCGTTTGCTTAAAAGATAAAAAATAAAACTAATAAAAACAATAGGTTAATATTTTGCCTAAATTTTAGGCAAATCAGCGAAATGCCGAAAATACAACAAAAAATTCCTATTTTCAAAAAGTTATCTTCAGGTTTATCCACAGGAGACGTGGAAACATTTCCTCTTGAAAATTTCCCGCTATCATTGCAGCCATTAGAGAATCAATTTCATCCTTAAACGACTCTTAAAAAATGAAGCCTTCAAATAAAAATTCAGGTTATGAGTTGATACACTCGTACTTAACCGCTCTGGATAACTCGCCAGGGGTTTATCGAATGCTTGATGAACAAAACAGAGTACTGTATGTTGGAAAAGCCCGTAATCTACGAAACCGAGTTTCAAGTTACTCACGACCTTCACCGAGTCACTCATCTAGAATCGCACGCATGATTTCAGAAACTGCGTCTATGATGTTTTTGACAACCAGTACCGAAACGGAGGCACTGCTTTTAGAGCAAAACCTTATCAAGCAATTAAAGCCGCGCTACAATGTTTTGTTGCGAGATGACAAGTCGTTTCCAAATATTTTGGTATCCAAGGAGCATAGCTTCCCACAATTAAAAAAGCATCGGGGCAATAAAAAAGAAAAAGGATCTTATTTTGGACCTTTCGCTAGTGCAAGTGCGGTAAATCGAACTTTAAACCAGTTGCAAAAGGTGTTCATGCTAAGGAATTGTTCAGACAGTATTTTTAGTAATCGTACAAGACCCTGCCTTCAGTATCAGATTAAACGCTGTTCGGCGCCTTGCGTGGGGCGTATCTCTGAACAGGAATATTTTAAGAGCGTTAAAGATGCTCAAAATTTTCTTTCTGGTAAAACAACCAATATTCAGGAAAATCTGGCAAAAGAAATGAAGCGAGCATCAGATCAAATGGAGTTTGAAAAGGCAGCTTCTATTAGAGACCGAATAGGCGCTTTAACCCAGGTGCAAACCAGACAAGGGATTAATCCTCGCTCTGTAAAAGAGGCTGATGTTATTGCCCTGCATGTAGATAAGGGTCATGCGTGTGTCCAAGTATTTTTTATAAGAGCGCATCAAAATTGGGGTAATAGTGATTTTTATCCAAAGATATCTGATGATATGTCTACTGCGGAAATTATGGAAGGTTTTATTGGTCAGTTTTATAATTCCAAGGAACCTGCAAGATTACTAATTCTATCTCACGAGCCAGAAAACTCCGATTTAATTACAGATTTACTATCGGAGAGATTAAGTCGTAAAGTTGAGGTATCTGTTCCTCAAAGAGGGGAAAGGTTGGAGCTAGTTAGTGGTGCCCTTCGTAATGCGGTTGGTAGCTTAAATAGAAAAATGGCCGAAACGGCTACCCAAACTAAACTTCTTAAAGATTTAGCAAAAGTTTTTGGGTTAAGTTCAACGCCAAGACGGATAGAAGTCTTTGATAATTCGCATATACAGGGTGCGCATGCGGTCGGCGCAATGGTTGTTGTTGGCCCGGATGGGTTTATGAAAAACCAATATCGAAAGTTTAATTTCAAAAATGAAAACCTTGTTCCTGGTGATGATTTTGGAATGATGCGAGAGGTCCTCGAAAGACGGATAAGACGATTAAGTAAAGAGGATCCTGATAGAGGCCTTGGTATGTGGCCAGACTTAATAATTATTGACGGTGGAGCAGGGCAAGTCAGTGCAGTTGGGAAAGTTTTGGCGGACCTTGGTATTGAGGATGTGGCTATGGTAGGTGTCGCCAAAGGTGTAGATCGCAACCATGGAAAAGAAGAATTTTATATGCTCAATCGGCCTGCTTTTGCATTAGGAAAAAGTGATCCAGTTCTATATTTTATACAAAGGATGCGAGACGAAGCTCATAATTTTGTTATTGGGACCCATAGATCAAAAAGGTCAAAAACGATTTCTGCTAATCCATTAGACGATATACCAGGCGTTGGTGCCTCCCGCAAAAGAGCTCTTCTTGATCACTTTGGTTCATCTAAGCGCATTAAGAGTGCGCACTTATCTGATCTAAAGTCAGTCGATGGTATATCATCTGGTCTGGCGGAGCGTATCTATAATCACTTCAATGATACTTAGATCGTTTCATACTTATCCTGAAAACACTTCATAGTATCGTTTTCATTTGAAGAAGCATGATAAACAGCTCTCGCAATAGCACGAGACATTGTGACACTTGATAAATGGCATAGCTCTGCAAACTCTTCGTTTGAAAATATTATATTTAGCTCTCCGGTACTAACAGAAAAGATCAAGTCGCCATCGTACGGTAAGTGGGATGGGACAATGGCTCTAGAAAGGCCATCATGCGCACACGACGCAACACGCTTTGCTTCAGACTTTGTAATTGTTGCATTGGTGGCAACGATGCCTATTGTTGAATTAGCTCCCTCTTTTATTGAGTTAATCTTGCTATATCTGAGTGCAGAGCCGTAAATAGCATCCCCTGGAGCCCCATACCCGCCGAACTCATTTTCAAGTTCGAAAGGCGCGGCCCAAAACTTGCCAGAAACTGGGTCAATAACATTTCCCATTGCGTTAACGATGACTAACGCGCCAACTATTACTCCATTACTCAATATAGAAGAGGCTGATCCTATTCCACCTTTTACTTGTCCGGTTGTTGCACCAAAGCCCGCCCCATGGCTTCCTAACTGAAAGTTTTCTGACGCATTTTCAATTGCTTGTCTCCCCAGTGCTGGATATGGATTTTTATGCCAAGTTTTATCTCCGCCGTTTCTTAAATCAAAAATAATTGCTGTAGGAACAATTGGTACATTGAAAGGGCCCATTGCAAAGCCTTTACCTTGTTCACGTAAATATTCTACCACACCATTTGTAGCGTCCAAACCAAAGGCAGACCCTCCGGAAAGAACAATAGCATCAATTCCATGTACTGTTTTGTCCGGCTCTAGCAAATCAGTTTCTCGGGTACCGGGTGCACCACCCATAACACAATATGAAGCTGTCATTGGATTTGAACTTGTCAAAACGCTTACGCCTGATTTCAGGATGTGATCCTCTGCATTTCCAACATTTAATCCTGGCACGTCAGTAATTAAATTTTTAGAGCCTGGCTTCCAGGTCATATACAGCGTCCTCCATCAACCTCAAGGCATACGCCAGTTATCATTGATGCTTCATCAGAGCAAAGGAAACAGGCGGCATTTCCCATGTCTTCTGGAGTTGAAAATCTTCCAAGGGGTATGGTTGATAGAAATTTAGATCGTATCATTGGGGTATCTTCGCCCATGAAGGTGGCTAATAGCGGGGTTTCGCCCGCTACTGGGTTGATTGCATTGACTCTTATACCGTGGAGGGCGAGTTCGATAGCCATAGTTTTCGTTGCAGTGTTCATCCACCCTTTAGATGCATTATACCAATTTAAATTTGGTCGAGGGGAAACGCCTGCAGTGGATGCAACATTTAGAAAAACCCCAGATTTTTGTTTTTTCATTTCTGGTACAAATAGCTGAGCCATTAGGTAAACCGACTTACAATTGACAAAAAATACTTTATCAAAGTCATCTTCTGAAATATTTTCCAAGGCGTCAGGGGTATGTGTTATTCCTGCATTGTTTACGATAATGTCGGGTATGCCAAAGTGCGATAATGAAAAATCTTTCAACTTTGCTACGGATTTACTTTTTGAAACGTCAACCAAAAATGGATAAGCGCGTTCACCAAGATCTAAAGCAACTTTTCGTGCCATTTTCTCATTTAGATCCGCAATAATTACCTCAGCGCCCTCTTCAATAAATTTTTTAGCGATGCCAGCACCAAATCCAGAAGCAGCCCCAGTAACTATTGCTCTTTTGCCGTTTAATCTCATAAAGACTTCCTAACCATGGTAATGAGCTACCGTTTTGATTGTTGTAAAACCAAACATTGCCTCAAAACCCTTTTCACGTCCATGGCCAGATAAGCCGCGCCCTCCGAATGGAAGTTCAACTCCACCACCTGCTCCATAGTTGTTTATGAAAACTTGACCAGATTTTAGACGTTTAGCCATTCGCATTTGTTTTGATCCATCTTGTGTCCAGACTGACGCAACCAGTCCAAAACCAGTCCCATTTGCAATCTCGACCGCGTGGTCTTCGTCGTCGAAAGACATAATAATTTGAACTGGTCCAAATATTTCATTTTGCGCCAAACTGTGGTCGGCGGGAACGTCTACAAAAAGATGAGGTAAGCAATAAAACCCACCATTATTTATTTCTTCTTTGTATTTGCCTGTTGCTACTAACTCTAAATCTTTACCTTGTTGAATGTAGTTTGAAACGATTTCATGTTGTTTTTTCGATATTAGAGGTCCAACGTCTAAATCATCCATGGCAGATCCAACCAAAAGCATCTCATACTGCTTGGCCATCATTGATACAACTTTTGGATAAACTTCCTTTTGGACTAGGATGCGGCTTGAAGCTGAGCAGGTTTGTCCAGCGTTTTGTACTCCTGCATTAACTAAAAAAGGTAATGCTGCATCTAGGTCTGCATCAGCAAAGACAATTTGCGGAGATTTTCCTCCAAGTTCTAGAGTAACAGGGATAACATTTTGTGCAGCGGATTGTTGAATTTTGATGCCAGTTGATACAGATCCAGTGAAGCTAATATGATCAATATAGCTTTTTTTGTTAATGCGCCAAATGCTAATGCAGTTAAGCAGGCTTCTTCAGCCGGTTTAAGGATACAGGTATTTCCAGTTGCAAGTGCTGCTCCTACAGATCTGCCAATTATTTGCATTGGGTAGTTCCAGGGGATTATATGCGCGCATACGCCATGAGGTTCTCGTAAAGTATAAACTGTATAATCTTTTAGGTATGGGATTGTATCACCATGCAGTTTATCCGCCGCACCTGCATAAAATTCCATATATCGAGCTAGAGCCTTTACGTCTGCTTGTGCTTGACGGAGCGGCTTACCAACATCTGTGGCCTCTAGGCTGGCGAGTACGTCATAGTTTTCTTCTATTAAGCGCCCGAGTGTACTTAAAAGAGTACTCCTTTCTCGAGCAGTTATATTTTTCCATGTATTCTCAAGGGTGTCTTTTGCTACGCCAACCGCATCATTCACATGCTCATTATTTGCCTCAGAAACTTGGGCAATAACATCCCCTGTTGATGGATCGATAAGGTCTATTTCTGTATTTGAGCAGACCCACTCACCATTTATTAAAAAGTGCTTATTCGGAAAATCTACTGTCATGATATATTCCTTTAATTAAGCATGCCCAAATTCAGGAAACTTTGGTGCAGCATCAATAAGTGAATGAGTATACTCATTTCTTGGATCGTTTAAAATTTGCTTAGTTTGTCCTTGTTCGACAATTTTTCCATTTTTCATAACTAAACATTTCTCAGTGATATTTTCGATTACTGTAAGGTCATGACTGATAAACAAATATGATAGCCCATGACGTTCCGTTAAATCTGAAATAAGTTTAAGAATTTGGTTTCGAATTGATAAATCAAGCGCCGATACAGCTTCATCAAAAATTATAAGTTTCGGTTTAATCACAAGTGCCCTGGCTATCGCTATGCGCTGTCTCTGACCCCCTGAGAATTCATGAATATACTTTTCGGTACTGTTTAACGGTAATCCAACTTCTTCGAGCATTTCCATCACGATACTTTTTTGCTCGGCTTCATGAGGAGCTTCTTTACCTAATGCAAAAAAGGGTTCTGCAATTAAACGTTCGACTTTGTGCCTAGGATTGAAAGAACCGTATGGGTCCTGAAAAACTACCTGTATATTTTTTTTAAAACTTCTGTTGTCTTTAGAAATTTTTTTCCCTTCAAATTTTATGTAGCCAGAGCTGGTTGATTGCAAACCCAGAATGGTTCTTGTTAGGGTAGATTTTCCGCTGCCAGATTCCCCAACTAACCCTAGGCGCTCACCTCTTTTGATATCGAATGAGACATCGCTCACCGCCTCGATAGATGTACCTTTTGAAAAAAGTCCCCTATTGTGAGATTTATAGTTAACCGATACTGAATTTACTTCTAGTAGCTTTCCTTCGGAAATCTCATTTTCTTTTAAAATCAATTTTTGGCTGGAGGCTGAAAATAATTTTTTTGTATATGGGTGTGCAAGGTCTCTAAAAACCCTTTTTGGTTCTCCCTGATCTACTAGAATACCCTGTTTCATAAGAATTAAGTAATTAGCGATATTTGCAACTATCGCCAAATCATGTGTGATTAGAATAATGCTAATACCATCTTGTTCAGCAAACTTTTTTAGAAGTTCAAGGATTTTCGCCTGTGTTGTTACATCTAAAGCAGTTGTTGGCTCATCTGCAATTAAAATGCTTGGTTCCAAACAAACAGCCATAGCAATGACTACACGCTGACGTTGGCCCCCCGATAGTTGATGAGGGAAACGTGACGGGTCTATACCGCTTAATCCAACCCGGTCCATTGTATTTCGAACTCGATTCTTTAATTCGTGTGGAGCACAGGCTTTATGTTGAACTAATGTTTCAGAGATTTGCCTTCCAATATTTTTCAAAGGATTTAGAGCTGTCATTGGTTCTTGAAAAACCATACTTATCTTTTTTCCCCTGAGCTTACAAAACTTGTTTTCTGATATTTTATTAAGGTCATTTCCGTCAAAATTAATTATACCCCCTTTTTTTGAGCCGAGGGGTAAGAGACCCATTAGGGCCAATGCAGAAATTGATTTACCAGACCCACTC
>LULP01000907.1_pt3 | contig 17595 bp, 19 predicted proteins | sample 728111 | NCBI WGS metagenome assembly LULP01 (sample SAMN03860286, study PRJNA289734) | marine metagenome | biome: seawater column; feature: ocean; material: water; isolation source: Red Sea water column Station 149 - depth 25m | place: Saudi Arabia: Red Sea | collected 2011-10-15 | depth 25 m
TATGGGCGTTGGTTTTGCGCAAAGTCTGATTGCATTTGATGCCTGCTTAAAAGGTATTGGTAAACTCGAACTAAATGCTGATCGCCTAATGGAAGATTTAAACCAAGCGCAAGAAGTCTTGGCTGAACCGATTCAAACCGTGATGCGTCGCTATAACATTGAAAAGCCATATGAAAAACTCAAAGCATTGACGCGTGGTCAAGCCATGACGCGTGACATGATGGTCAACTTCGTGAATGGTGATGAGCTGACTCAAGTACCTGCATCTGATCGTGCTCGCCTCGCTGAGATGACGCCTGCAAGTTATACAGGTAATGCTGAACAGCAAGCCAAAGATTTGAAAAAGTTTCTTTAAGCTTTAAGTATTGATTTTTGATCGTTAAAACAAGTCGTTTTACTCATCAAAACGAAATACCATCCTAAAATAAGGGTGGTATTTTTTTGCTCGCACAAAGACGAATGTAAGTAATAAGATTCCGGAATTCCATAGAATCTACACGCAATAAAAAACACCTTATTCCATTCAGCCTATTTAAAATATGCTGAGAAATAAGGTGTCTTTTTGGCTTTAGGTTTTGAGCAAACCTAAAACTATCGTGATCTAAAAATTAGTCAACTGGACGAACTTCTTCAGCTTGCAAGCCTTTTTGACCTTGAGCAACTGTAAATTCAACTTTTTGACCATCACGTAGTGAACGGTGACCTTCTGCTTGAATCGCACGGAAATGTACGAATACATCTTCGCCACTATTACGTTGGATAAAACCGAAACCTTTAGTATCGTTAAACCACTTTACAACACCTTGTTCACGTGCCGTCATAACTATTCCTCATCGTTTTTTGGAAAAAAATAAGGACGCACAGGTGCTGCTAACAGTAGAGAAACACGATTGAAAAAACATCTTAGTTATTTTACTCTCGTTATCATTCTGAAGAACTTTCAACATCAACCCATTCACATCCATTCGTATTTCTGTATAAGGATCGTGCATTTCCAGCAACGAACTCTATTCAAAATTACGCCACGAGCTTAGCACGACTACAAGGATATTGATACTTATTTTTTAAGATATTGATATGAATCAGATGAATAGTTTTTATACAATTATTCATCTATTGATCAAAATGGCAAATTCAGCGCTATCATGGTGCACTAGAACGTCCAATTCCAAAATATTTCGCCATGATCGCGTCGTAACACCACTGGAAAATAAAGGTATACACTACGATACACATCGCTAAAGCAATATCGAGAATCAATGCTTGCCAAAAGCTAATATCCATCATCCACGCAATGATCGGCACGGTAAAAATAATCAAGCCACCCTCAAAGCCAATCGCATGCAAAATCCGCACTGACAAAGTACGCTCCCACTGCATTTTATGTTCAAACTTTTCAAAGCCAAAGTTAAAGACCATATTCCACAGCATCGCAATCACGCTCATGATCACCCACAGTACACCTGTATGCGCCAAATCTTTATTCAGCACCCAACTGAGAATAGGCGTGCCGAGTATGAGCAAGATTGCCTCATAGCTGAGTGCATGGATTATACGATGTTTTAACTGAACTTGATTTGAGGCAGTGCGTTTCATGGGAGTGATCGAAAAAATCAAAACATAATGAAGCTCATTCTAGCTAATTCTGCGTTATATGGGTGCGCATATTGACGTTTTTTGTCATGCTCTATGTCATGTATAAGCTGACATCGGCGTGTGATTTGCTTTATTATCAATCATACAATGTGATGAATGATCTTCGCTTGGTTCTCCATTTTGTTGTTTATCGTCAATCTTTTTGTTTCTTATTTCAGAGTCATCTTATGTCTAGCTCTCAATCCAACACTCAGCCTACATCGCAAAAACGTAACATCTACGCTTTAGAGGAACACCCTTTTGCGCAATATGTTCGTATTTTGGGAAAAGGTAAAACAGGGAGTCGCTCGCTGAGCTATGACGAAGCATATCAAGCATTCCGTATGATTTTAAATGGCGAAGCATTGGATTTGCAGATTGGCGCATTTTTAATGTTGCTTCGAGTCAAAGAAGAGTCAGTCGATGAATTGACAGGTTTTGTCCAAGCCACTAAAGATTCTTTAAATCTACCAAAACTCAGCTGTGAAGTGGATTTGGATTGGTCGAGCTATGCAGGCAAGCGGAAACATTATCCGTGGTTTTTACTTGCTGCACTGACCTTAGCGCAACATGGCTATAAGATCGTCATGCACGGCGTTGCAGGTCATACCGTCAATCGACTCTATACGAAAGATGCTGTACAAGCACTGGGTTTTCAAAGCTGTGAATCACTTGAGCAGGTTGATGCGCATTTGCAAGCTCAAAATTTTGCTTTTATTCCCTTGGATTTACTCAGCCCAAAACTTACAGAAATGATTCAATTTCGGCATATGCTCGGCTTACGCTCTCCTGTGCATACGCTCTCTCGCTTGATTAACCCATTTGATGCCAAAGCGACTTTACAAGCCATCTTCCACCCTGCTTATCGTGCATCACATCAGCAAGCCGCATTTCAATTGGGTTATAAGAATAGTGCGGTGATTAAAGGTGAAGGTGGTGAGTTTGAGCGTAATCCAGATGCCAAGACCTTGATTTGTGGTATTAAAGATGGTGAATGTTTTGAGCTCGAATTACCTAAAATCAACCCTGATCGTTCACAAGCGGAAAAAGCCTTTGATTTAAATGTATATAAAGCGGTGTGGTTAGGGGATGCGACGCATGACTATGGTGAGCAAGCCATTATCGAAACTTTAGCCATTGCTTTATTAACCATGAAGATTGAGTCAACTTATACAATAGCCCAAGAAAAGGCGAAAACACTTTGGCAAACTCGATTTGCACCAACCAGTTAAGCCTTACAAAATTACAGCGATAAAAAAGCACTTCGATTAAAGTGCTTTTTAAATTCTCGGTTCAACATCATGTAAAGCGAATCGGTTGAAACTCATCGTCATCTTTCGGATCATGTGAGTCACAATGTTCATCTTCCTCTTTTGTGCCACGATCGATATAGCCCGTACGCTCAGCTTCTGGTAAATGTTTATGCTCCCATACCAAAACCGCCTGCATACACGTTTGACGTTGCTCTTTGGTGAGTGCAACACCATTTGGCCATTTACCAATTTCGACCGCAGTTTTCAGCTTTTCTACGATCTCAGGTGTTAACGTATTTAACATTTGTTCAATATTCATCAGGGGATATTTCCACGTTCTTAGAGCATTTCAATCTGGATGTCTATAATTCAAGCTTTCAAACCAAAATCATTCATCATTCGGATCAAAGTCACGATTCCAACCCAACTTCGTGCGACATGCTGCATAGAAGTCATAACCTGGTGGGTGTAATAAAGTGAGTTTAAACGGATGTTTACGAATCAACAAATGGTCACCAACTTGTAAAGTCACGCTATTCTGACCATCAGGACTGACCATCGGCAAGATTTGATTATCTCGGATAAAAATTTTAATTTCACTCTGTCCACCGATCACGATAGGACGAGAGGACAAAGTATGCGGATGCATCGGCACAATCACGATCGCATCCATATTTGGATGAACAATCGGCCCACCAATAAAAACCGCTGATCGTAGACAAAATCACCATCTAAGACTTGTCCAAGCTTATGTAGGACATCAGTAGGTGAAATATCCGTTAAAAAACCTAAACGCCCACGGTTAACCCCGACCACAGGAACATTGTATTTGGCGAGCGCACGTGCCGCATGCAGTAGCGAACCATCACCACCGACCACAACGACCAAATCAGTCACTTGTCCGAGATGTGTACGGCTACTGGTTTGCACATTTTCAAATGGTCCAAGCTCTGCTGTTTCTTGGTCAAAAATAGTACGCAGTCCACGATCAATCAAATATTGATGAATAATCTTTAAGGTTTCGACCACCGAAGACTTTCCTGGACGTCCGATCAGACCAATATTCCGAAAAGATTTCGAGAAATGTTGTTGCACCACGTAATGCACTCCAGTGAAATTCGACTTTATCATAGCATTTCGGTAAGACTTGACCAATCCGACTTTGACACTTTCTACATTAGTGAGCAGATTGTTTTATGTTTTTTGTGTGAAGTTGATGAAATTTAGCAATTTACAACATACTTTGTATTGCATATCCCTGCTTGCTATCGCATTATTTATCCACCTAGGTCGTTGTCATGAATTTTTAATCAATGCATAAAACACTGCAAAAGCAACATGGTTTGGGATTGGTTTCCTTGATCATTCTTATTATTTTTCTGATATTTTTTATTGGGTTGGGGATTTACCTTGTGCGTTTGGACAATATCGTCCGTGATCGCTTTGATGGTCAGCGTTGGGATATTCCTGCCAAAGTTTTTGCTCGTCCATTAGAGCTTTATAGTCAAGCAGACACTAGTAAATCAGACATTTTGGAAGAACTGCGCTTACTCGGCTATAAATCTGCCAACAATTATAATAATCCTGGTACCTATACCAACAAAGACTCGCAACTTTTTATTCATACTCGTGGCTTTGATTTTGGTGATAGTAAAGAGCCTGAACGTGTCATTGAGCTGAATTTTGCAGGCGGTAGTATTGCGACGATTCGCACCACCAAGCCGTCTACTTCAGGCATTGTGCGCCTTGAGCCAATGGTGATTGGTGGGATATACCCACAGCACAATGAAGACCGTGTCTTGATCAAATTGCAAAATGTACCAGCGCCTTTGGTTGATGCACTGCTAGCAACTGAAGATCGTAACTTCTATGCACATCATGGCGTGTCGATTCGTGGTACTGCGCGTGCTTTACTTTCCAATATCACAGGTGGAAAGCGTCAAGGTGGTTCAACATTGACGCAACAATTGGTGAAAAACTTTTACCTAACACCTGAGCGCACATACAAACGTAAAGCCAATGAAGCGCTGATGGCGCTTTTGGTGGAGTTTCATTACAACAAAAATGACATCATCGAAGCCTATCTCAATGAGGTCAATCTTGGGCAAAATGGCAATTATTCAATTAACGGCTATGGCTTAGCCGCACAATATTATTTTGGTCAACCATTACGTGAGTTAAATACCGCAAAGCTTGCTTTCTTAGTCGGCTTGGTCAATGGACCTTCTTACTACAACCCGTGGCGCAATCCTGAACGTGCTCGAGCTCGTCGTGATGTGGTGCTCAATAATATGTTAGTTACGGGGAAACTGACGCAAGCAGAATTCGATGAAGAAGTCGCTCGTCCGCTCGGTGTTTTAGAAAAACCAGGTTATACCGCCGTGAAGTATCCTGACTTTATGGATATTGTACGTCGCCAACTCAAAGAAGAATATCAAGAGCAAGACTTGACCAATCAAGGCTTGCGCATCTTTACGACGCTTGACCCATTGGCACAATCTCGTATTGAAAATACTTTCCAAAAAACTGTCGATCGACTTGCAAAAGGTAACCCTGCTCGATTAAAAGATTTGCAAGGTGCGGTCGTGGTTTCACATCCTGAAAATGGTGAAATCGTCGCTGCCGTCGGTAGTACAGGTGAGTTTACTGGCTTTAACCGTGTCCTTGATGCCAAACGTCAGGTAGGCTCATTACTAAAACCTGTGATCTACATGCAAGCGTTACAATCTGGACGCTACACGTGGGCAAGTCCGATTCAAGATACTGAGATCGTGATTCGTGGTGCAGGAGTCAAAGACTGGAAGCCGAAAAACTATTCAGGTGGTGAAAAAGGCATCGTATCAATGCAATCGGCACTAGCAAACTCATACAACCTCGCTGCTGTGCGTCTTGGTTGGGAGGCAGGTTTACCGACCTTTATTAACAACTTGCACCGTCTTGGCGTACAAGGCGAGATTCCACGCTATCCATCGATTTTACTTGGTGCTGTGACCATGTCACCAATGGACATATTGGGTATTTATCAAAACTTCGCCACAGGTGGCTATTCTTATCCAACACGGAGTATCCGCTCTGTGGTGAATGCTGACGGTGAATTACTTGAACGCTATGGCTTGAAAGTGCAAAACACGATTGACCCTGCCACAGCGTATCTTGTCAATTATGGTTTACAACAAGTCATGACCAATGGTACAGGTCGAGCAGCCTATAATACCTTCCCACGTGAAATGGGACTTGCAGGAAAATCAGGCACGACCAATGATGCCCGTGACTCATGGTTTGCAGGTTATAGTGGCAACTATCTTGCTGTGGTTTGGCTTGGTGAAGACAATAACAAACCGATTGGTTTAACAGGTTCATCAGGTGCCTTACCTGTGTGGATCAACGTCATGAAACAGCTGAAAAACACACCTAACGATATGCCTCAGCCTGACGATATTTCTTGGCAATGGATCGACAGCTTTGAAGGTTTGCTTTCTGCGCAAGGCTGTGCAGGTGCAGTCTATGTTCCATTACTTCGTAGCACCATTCCTCGCCAAGCGACGACCTGTGGTCTACCGCATTATCAGGTTGAGCCACAGTACTATGAAGAAAGCTATGTCGATGAGTTTGGCAATCCAATTCCTACGACGAGTTTTAGTGGTGAGCATCCACTCAACCCTCAGCCAAACACCCGCCCTGCGCCAATGCAAAATCCAAATACACAAGGACAAACAGCACAACTAAATCAACAACGTGGCGCACAACAACCACGCAATCCGCAATCCATTAACTCAAAACCCAGAACGACCGTCACAAAACTATCTACGTGAAAGCGACATTGATCAAGCACCACCACAGCGCAGTGCTACGGTCATCTCTGAGGGTGAATATACGATTGGGAGTCGATAATGAATCAATTTAAATTAAGTCTAGTCGGTGCAATGGCGATGGTATTTGTAGGCTGTCAAAGTACACCAACAAATCCGCCGGCAACTCAACCCAAAGCAAAGCAAGAGCAAGAAACAAGTCAAAAGACGCAAAAAGACAAATCCAAAGTCGTGGTCACCCCACTTCCTGATGACGGGATTCGTCGAGAATCTCAACCGCTTCCTTCTCGACAACCTCCCCGTCTGATCTTACCTGAAAATCAGAAAAGTCATCAAAATCTCAAAGACGGTCAAGGTGTTCCTGCTTATCAAAATTTGATGCAATCTTATCTCGGCAATCTTCGACAAAACAAACTCAAAGCGGCAGAAAGTAGCTTGCTACAAGCACAGCGCATCGCACCGCAATCGGCAGAAGTCTATCGAGAGCTTGCTCGTCTCGCCAACCTTCGTAAGCAAGCCAGTAGCGCAGAAGCTTTTGCACGCAAAGGACTAAGCTTTGCGCAAAACAACACGATGCGTAAACAGCTTTGGGAACAAATCCAACAATCTGCCAAACTACGCAACAATGCAAATTTAATGCGCCAAGCCACACAAATGATGCAACGCTACTAAGCAAGTTTAGCTCACTCGACGTCAGCGCTTTGATAAAAATGCCTAGCACTCAAGTGTCTAGGCATTTTATTTTGCGTATGTTTCCACTCTAAGCTCAGTCTATTTTAGAAAATCTCTGATCCCTGCGACACCATAAGCACCATGTGTTTTTGCCAAATCCAAATCATCACACGCTACGCCACCCAGTGCATAGACTGGCATCTCTGCAATATTTGCAAGTGCTGCAAAACCAGCCCAACTCAATCCAGTTTGTTCAGGATGTGTTGGTGTGGACTGTACAGGGCTGATAAAAATGGCCTCACATCCAATCAGATTTGCACATTCAATTTCGATTTCATTGTGACATGCCCCGATTAAATTCTTGCTTTGTAATGACAGTGGAAGTTCATTATTTTGAGATACAGATTCAGAAAGCTGTATAAGTTCCTGACAATTCAAATGAACTGCGAAGACTTTTTCCTGCAAGTCCGCATCTAATTTTTTGTAATCTTGCCAACGCACAATGACTTTTTTCTCGGTAAATAATTGTGGATTATCTCTGAGCAGTTGTAGGAAATTCTCAGTATTTTGGCGTAAATAGACTGTATCCACGTCATGCTTTATATCCTGCACTCCGTAATCATCGTTCAATATTGCAATTTTTCGTGACCAAGAAAGTCGCTGAATAATCGCCTGATTGGCTTTGGGAAACTGATAATTTTGCACATCATCCAAATCAATCCATCGCCAAGCTTGATGCATTTTATCTAGTTCAACGTCATTTTTAACTTTGCATAAAATAAAAAATAAAGATAAACCACGGTCAGAATAATCAAACGTAAATGAGGCAAAACGCTTGATTGGAATGACATCAATGCCAACCTCCTCTTGTACTTCTCGGATCACAGTTTGTTCAGGCGTTTCTCCGATCTCCAGCTTGCCACCTGCAAATTCATAACAACCGCCTTGATGCAAATTTTCATCTCGCCAACTCAACAGCACTTGGTTTTTGTGGCGGATAATGGCGATGGATACTTGGATGGATTGTTTCATTTCAGTCTGATTGATCATAAGTTTACAAATTTGCTGGAAAATACAACAATTATTTTATGAAAACCATTGACAGATGATTTCGATAATTATTATCATTTAAACCGTTAAGTCAAACCACGGAGCAAACAACAATGAACGCACCTTTCACGATTTTCACTCGTAGCAACGATACACAACATAGCCTGCCAATGCTTCATTCAAACAATCTATTTGCATTAGGTCGTGAGATTCGTATTTTACACGCAGGTGAAGAATATCGCCTACGTTTGACGCGCAACAACCGTTTAATTCTCACAAAATAATACGATAAATAGTTCGATAAGAAAATAACACGTGGGAATGAGAGCGAATCTAAGCTTCGGTTTAGGTTCGCTTTTTTAGCAGTAGCATATTCAGATTCACTTTTTTAACACCGAATCATCTAAGATGAAATCCACCTCTTTGGCTCAATATTTGCATTTTTTACAGGGTACATATTTGTCAAATGTCGTCTACGTCAAAGGAGAATTGATGATGATTAGTAGCCGTGAACAAGTCACCCAACTTATCGTGTCAGCAAAAGTTGCCAAATGCATCAAATGGGCTGAAGTCGCTGAAGCTGTTGGTTTATCTAAAGAATGGGTAACCGCCGCTTGCTTAGGGCAAATGACATTTAATAAACAACAAGCTGAAATCATTGGCAACCTTTTTGATCTGAGTGACGAAGCAATAGCGTGGTTACAAATCGTGCCCTACAAAGGTACATTGCCAACGGCTATTCCGACTGACCCTTTGATCTATCGTTGGTACGAAGTCGTGAGTGTGTATGGTTCGACAATTAAAGAGCTCACCCATGAGGAATTTGGTGATGGGATTATGAGTGCGATTGATTTTAGTATGGATATTCAAAGAGAAAATAATCCAAATGGCGATCGTGTCCGTGTGGTTTTGTCTGGAAAATTCTTACCTTATAAAAGTTATTAACTCGCTAGCCTAAAACTTCGTATAAAGTCTTGAGGCTCTATCACAGAGCCTCAAGGTGATCGTTATAGTGGAACGACTCGCATTACTTCTTCAAAGCTCGTGACGCCTTCAGCAATACGCTTCGCCCCTGCAAGTCTTAGCGGTTGTAAGCCTTCCTGATATGCAGTCTGTCTAATTTGATCTAAAGTTGCACCCTGCCCAACCAGTCGTTTTAAATCATGACTAAGTGGCATCATTTCATAAAGTCCAACACGACCTTTATAACCTGTGTGACGACATTGATCACAACCCACTGCTTCATAGACTTGTTCAGGTAGTGTACCATTCCACGGCTGTGTGAGCTGTTGCCAAAGCTGTTGATCTGTATTGACTTGTTGCTTGCAATGCGGACAAAGCATCCGAACCAATCGTTGTGCTAATACACCAAGAATGGTTGCTGCTGATAAAAATGGTTGCACACCTAAATCATTAAGACGAGTAAGGCTTGAAGGTGCATCATTGGTGTGCAATGTGGACAATACCAAATGCCCTGTCAATGCCGCTTGGATCGCCATATTTGCAGTATCTTGATCTCGAATCTCACCCACCATGATGATGTCTGGATCTTGACGCATCAGCGCCTTGATTCCTTCAGCAAAACCAAGCTCAATTGCAGGATTAATCTGCATTTGGTTAAAACTTGACTCTAACATCTCAATCGGATCTTCAACGGTACAGACATTGACTTGATCAGTAGCAAGTTGCTTTAAGGTCGAATACAACGTTGTGGTTTTACCCGAACCTGTAGGACCTGTGACCAAGATAATACCGTGGGTATGACTAGTTAAATCTTTCCACGTTCCGAGTAATTGTCCTGTAAAACCCAGCTTTTCAAATGAACGCACGAGGACTTCAGGATCAAAAATACGCATCACCATCTTCTCACCAAAGGCGGTTGGCAAGGTCGATAGACGAAGCTCGGTTTCAATGCCTTTTGGCGTACGTGTTTTTAGTCGTCCATCTTGTGGCTTACGTTTTTCAGCGACATTGAGCCGTCCTAAAATCTTAATCCGTGCAATGACAGCGATCAAAATATTACTCGGCATATCATAAATATTGTGGAGTACACCATCGATACGGAAGCGAACTCGACCATTGTCTTTTCGAGGTTCGAGATGGATATCGCTTGCACCTTGCTCAAAGGCAAATTGTAAAACCCAATCCACGATACGCACGATATGCTGATCATTCGCATCGGGATTATTACTCACATCGCCAAGTTGTAATAATGCCTCGACACCTTTTTCAGACTTAAATGCACCCAAACCTTGCGCAGAAGCAACCGCACGACTGACTTGATAATACTCTTGCAAATATCGAGTGAGCTGTTCAGGATTTAGTAGCACCACATCAATGCTTTTATTCTTAATGGTATTGCCAAGCCCTGCCTTCCATTCAGTGAAAAATGGCTGATCTGTACCGATCACTACCCGATCTGCAAAGACCTCTACTGCAAGAATCCGATTACGCACTGCAAACTCTTGCGACATCACTTGAGTCAATTTGCCAACGTCAGCTTTTAGAGGATCAATGACAAAGTAAGGAACATTTGAGCCTTGCGATAACCATTGGCAAAGACGGTTTAAGGTGAGTTTCGACTCAGGATGCGTTTGATCCACCACATTAAAATAAGCAATCCACTGTAATGGATGCCAATTCAATTGTTCTTTGGAACGTGAGGTGGTTTGGATGAGATTAGCGTCTTTTTCACTGATTTTTTTTGCTTTTTTCAGTTGGCTTAAACACCATTGCAAATCAATTTTAAAAGGATGTGGGTACAAGTCCATATGTTTTCATCTATTTCAATATCATCATTTCTACACATGATCTTAACATTGATCGACTTTAGACAACACAAGAATCAGCTCGATTTACATTCAAAAGACTGAATTCTTAAAGTTATTTAGACAATAAAAAAGAGTGCCGACGCACTCTTTTAAGACCTGATACGTTTGAAGAATCAGTGATTATTCAAATATTATGACGTTGCATAAACATTGATTTCAACACGACGGTTTTGTTCACGACCAGCCGCAGTATCATTTGATGCGATTGGGTTGCTTGCACCATAGCCCTCTGAGCTGATACGGCTAGAAGATACACCTTTGTTGATCAAGTATTGCTTCACAGCTGCTGCACGGTTTTTAGACAATGGAATGTTAATGCTGTCATTACCAGTACTATCGGTATAACCAGATACAACCACCGCAACTGAACCATCATTCAAGTTTTGTGCAACTTTATCAAGTGTTGAATTGAACGTTGGGCTGATAGCATATGAGTTGGTCGCAAATGTAATGTTACCTGGCATGACCAAACCGATCGAACCATCAGCATTACGGTCTACATCAACACCAGTACCCGCAAGTTGCTCTCTCAGTTTCTTTTCTTTTTGGTCAAGTACATAACCACCTGCACCACCTAGAACTGCACCGATTGCTGCCGCACGGTTGTTTTGTGCACTGGTATTTGCATTACCTTTTGATACACCATAACCTGCTGCTGCACCAAGTACCGCACCGATTGCAGTTTTATTGTAATCACGTTGTCCAGTCGTAGGATCAGTAGTACATCCTGTTAATGCTACTGCCCCGATTAGTGTTGAAATCGCTAATGCACGCATTGCATGCCTCCTTTAACGGTTATGATTAATATGTCATTCATTATGATATATAGTTTTGAATAAACCATTGAAGTAATGTAAAAAAACATCGATTTTGTTACACGTTGCAATATTTGTATGATGGCTTGGTGTGCTTCTCGACATATTTTATTCATATTCAGCACTTTGTATGCTCATTGCATTATTATACAAAAAATCTAATAATGTCTTTAAGAAAATTGCCAAAGGCTTATCCGTATCTTCCACCATTACCGCCAGTACTTTTTTACATGGGCCACCTGTGCTTGCTTTGGGATTAACCAAGCTGTTTGGACAATCAAAAAAAATCGATGAAACTAATATTAAGCTGACCAACAGCTGGCTTGGCATCAATAACTGGCTAATTGAAAATGTGCTGCCCGAAACCGAATGGGATATCTATGTCGATGAGCAACTTGACTTAAATATGGATGGACGCTATTTGATGATCTGTAATCATCAAAGCTGGGTCGACACCACAGTCAATCAATATTTTGGCGTTTCACGGATGCCGTTGACACGGTTTTTCACCAAGTGGGAATTGATCTTTATTCCCTTCGTTGGGCAGGCTTTTAAAATTCTCGGCTTTCCAATGATGAAACGTCATACTAAAGAACAAATTGCCAAAAATCCTGAACTCAAAAAGCGAGACCTCGAAGAAGCACGTAAATCTTGTCAGCAATTACTCAGTCAACCTTTTACGCTGCTCAATTATTTGGAAGGCACTCGATTTACCCAAGAAAAGCATGACCAACAACAATCCCCTTTTCAACATCTACTTAAACCCAAAGCTGGCGGTTTGGCATTAGCATTAAATATTCTAGGTGATCAAATTGACGCATTAGTTGATATGATACCTGAATGGATTTTGCAAGGAAATTACGAGGAAGACGACGCATTTCGTGACAAGTTTCAGCAATGGGTTGAGCAAATCTGGCATGAAAAAGATCAACGTATTTCTGCGATCAAAGCCAAATACGCCAGTGAATAAATAGCCTCAACACATTTTATTTTGATCTGATGACTTTTGTGTTATTTTGCCTGAAAGAAATCTACGGATAACTTTCAGGTTTTTTTAGAATTTATAAACCAGTAGATTGACTCAATATAGATTCAGTAAAGTCATCATTAGGACGATGTTATGACCGATCGCAACACGCCAGATCACGAAAACTTAAATCACGACAACTCAAATCAAAACCAACATCATATCGATCACACCTCTACACAGTGGAAAGTGTTCTTAATCTACGACGTGATCATGATGGCATTGATCGTGCTGAATTTGATCGTGCTCGGTTTGCAAGCATTAATATTAAGTGACTTTGGTGCGTGGATTGCAGAAATTTTAACGCTGAGCACAGAACGGACGAACTATATCCAACAATGGGATCCGACGATTCGTCATATTGATCAATACTTTATTATTTTCCTGATTGTCGAGTTGGGTGTGCGTTGGCTAATTGCCATCATCGGCAAGCATCATAGACGTTGGTGGTTCTTCCCCTTTATTCATTGGTATGAAGTGATTGCAATTATACCGCAATTACGTTTTTTCCGCCTACTGCGAGCAGGTGTCATCGCCTATCGTTTGCACGAACTTGGTTATAAAGTGATTCCTCAAAACATGATCAATCGTGGTAAATTTTACTATGATCTGGTCATGGAAGAGCTGACAAGCCGTATCGTCCTCACGGTACTTAGTCAAGTAGAAAAAGAGTTGAAAGATAGTGACGATCATAATCACCGCATTCATCAGTTGATTGATCGCCATCGAGATCAATTCGCCATTGTCCTCGCCATGATCTTGCAAAAATCACTTGCTACGGCACTCACCCAACAACAGCAAAACATCAGTCAAAATATTGGTCAAATCGTGCATCAAGCCATTGACGATACACCCGAATTAGTTCAGCTTTTAAAGTTAATGCCGATCGTTGGCTCCCGGATTGAAAGCCTGATTCAAACCATTGGACAACGACTGGGCGAAAATATTACCCAAGGCATCGTTGCCGAATTGTCTGCTGTTCAGTCGCCAAATCAACCCGCCAACCCGCTATTGACTGAAGTGGCTCAAGAAGTCAGCAAAGTGCAACTCAACTATCAGCAAGTCGATGATCTTGTGGATTCAATCGTTAAAGACAGCTTGGAATTGATTCGTGAACAGGTCAAAGTCAAACAATGGCAACAAATCATTGATGAAACGCAACAATCATAATTTTGGGTTTTCATTCCTTGATTGAGTATCTCTCGAAATTGCTAGAACAAATTGAATACTTGTTATAAATCGCTATGCAAAAGACTGATCCGTTAAATAATGCGCAAATGCGACTAGATCAATTGAAAGTTTTGCTCTAGGATGTTGCCCATAGTAATCAAATCTGTATTGGCAAATCAGCGAATATGACAATAGCAAAGGACTACACATGACAGACATACGCATCACTGGGCGCATGGTCAATTTTTCTCGTCTTACCTTTAGTAATAATGATCTCGATCAAATTCGTCAGCAACTCAAAGCACTGACTGAAGAGCAAAACTATAATGGCACCTTGATCATTATCGACAGTACAGTGAAACAAGAGCTGATTGAACTGATTCAACTGCTGATTGAGTTTGGCTTGCAACCGATGGCAGTCGTTGATGGCTTGCTGGGTGACGATGCCCGAGCGATTCAATTCCCTGTCTTACCGAAAGATCAGCCTGTACAGCGTATAACCGCAAGCTCACAAACCAATACAACATCGGATACTGAAGCAAGTACAACAGTGACGGATGAACCAGTTGCAGTGTCTGAATCACCTATCATTCCAACACCTCAAGCAAGCCCTGCAACGGTTTATCACGACGAAATTTTGCGTACAGGGCAAAGCCTTGTTGAAGATCATGGCAATATTGTACTGACAGCAAGCATGAATAATGGCTCGGAGCTCATCGCTGCAGGTAATATTTTTATCTATGGTACGGGCCGTGGGCGCATTATTGCAGGTGCAAGCGGTGATCCAAACGCACGTATTTTTTGTCAAAGCTTAGAAGCACAGCTTATTTCGATTGCTGGGACATTCTGTGTTTATGATGATATACCTGCACATTATCTGCAAAAATCGGTACAAATTTATCTAAATAACAATCAAGAACTTGAATTTGAACTGCTATCCATTTAAGGTTAGTGAGGAAAATTTGAAAGCCCTCTAAACATAGAGGATATAAGACAAACAGGAGTATTTTCGGTGGCCAAAATTGTTGTCGTAACATCCGGAAAAGGCGGGGTTGGTAAAACAACCACGAGCGCATCATTTGCAACCGGTCTGGCAAAACATGGTTATAAAACTGTCGTCATCGATTTTGATGTAGGTTTACGTAATTTAGATTTGATCATGGGCTGTGAACGTCGTGTGGTTTATGACTTTGTCAATGTCATCAACAATGAAGCACGTCTACAACAAGCGTTGATTCGTGATAAAGAATTAGAAAATTTGTATATCCTACCTGCATCACAAACACGTGATAAAGATGCCCTCACAGACGAAGGCGTAGAACGTGTTATGGATGAGTTGGCTGAAGAATTTGATTACATCATCTGCGACTCACCTGCGGGGATTGAACGTGGCGCAATGCTTGCCATGTATTATGCAGATGAAGCCATCATCGTGACGAATCCTGAGATTTCATCAGTTCGTGACTCTGATCGTATTATTGGTATGCTGGACAGCAAAACCAAAAAAGTAGAACAAAAAGAAGGACGTATTCGCAAGCATTTGTGCATTACACGCTTTAATCCTGATCGTGCTGCACGTGAAGAAATGCTGAGCATTGAAGATATTTCACAAGATATTTTACGTGTGCCAACTTTGGGGGTCATTCCAGAATGTCCTACTGTGCTTCAAGCATCGAATGAAGGTAAACCAGTGATCTTGTATGAAGACACCAAAGCTGGTCACGCTTACGATGACTTGGTGGCACGCTTCCTCGGCGAAGAGCGTCCTTTCCGCTACATCACCGCTCAACCTAAAGGCTGGTTGGCTCGACTATTTGGAGGCTAATCATGGCAGGATTTTGGAATAAACTATTCGGTGGTGAAGACAAAGCCACCAGTGCACAAACAGCAAAAGATCGCTTAAAGGTCATCGTCGCTTCTGAACAAGGTTTGGGACGTCGTTTGAGCCAAGACAAGATTAATCAAATGAAAAAGGAAATCTTGCAAGTGGTGAGTCGTTATGTGCGTGGTGTGGATGAAGAACACATTCAAATGAATGTACGTTCTGAGGCCAATATCGAAATGCTAGAGATGAATATCAATTTACCTGATGACCGTTAAGCTTAGAATTGACTAGTCAAGTCAGGTAAATGAAGGCAAAATAACGCCAGTTATTTTGCTTTTTTTAATGTCTATTTGTATATAGGCATTTTTTGATACTTTTAAGGAATTTAGCATGGCGTTATCCCAACCGGCGACGTTTAATGAAGAATGGTCTGACGATCGTGTGTTTGCTTATTTAAGTCAATTGCCACCACAAGGTGTCAATGCGGATTATCACGTACTTTATCATGCGTTCAAGCATATGCGTCCTTTTGACTATGAACGCCTTTTAACGCAGTTCGTTGCGGATGGTCGTGATATTAATGCAACCAATCCTGAGGGCGAGCGTATTCACGATGTCATTGCAAAATATCCACGTCAAAAAGATGAGTTTCTTGCTGTACTTGCAAAATTCGCTTAAGTGCTTTGAATGATTGAATAAAAATGGCATCCTATTGGATGCCATTTTTTGATGTTCTAAGTCCAAAAACTACAAACTATTGGTATTGAAAGTATCACATTGATTGATATCACCACTGGTGAAGCCACGATCAAACCAACGCTGACGTTGTTCACTGGTACCATGGGTAAAGCTATCAGGTACAACACTTCCACGTGCCTTCCGTTGCAGATAATCATCACCGATCTTCTCAGCAGCATCCATCGCTTCTGCAATATCACCTTGCTCTAAGAACTGTGTACGCTGATTGGTTTGTTTCGCCCAAAGTCCTGCTAAGCAATCTGCTTGTAACTCTTGACGTACAGAGAGTTGATTACCTTCTGTTTGACTGACTTGTTGACGCGCTTTATTCACTTGCTGTGAAATACCCAACAAGGTCTGCACGTGATGCCCCACCTCATGCGCAATCACATACGCCTGTGCAAAGTCACCTGCTTGATCTTGACGGCTAAGCTCTGACTGATTTTGCTCACCCGTGATGTCCATTTGAGTACGCATTTCTTTGAAGAACGTGGTGTCAATATAAACCGTCTGATCTGCAGGACAATAAAAAGGCCCCATCGCAGACTGCCCCGTACCACAAGCCGTCGAGGTGGCACCGCTATACATCACCAAAGTTGGCTCTTGATATTCACGCCCAATCTGCTGAAAAATCGGCACCCACGTATCTTCGGTATCTGCCAAAACGGTCGACACGAAAAGTCGTGCTTCTTGCTGTTCTGCGGTTTCATTCTCTGGTGCAGTTTGTTGTGCACTACTCGATTGGGTCACTTGACTGGACATCTGATAGG
>LULP01000774.1_pt1 | contig 17529 bp, 15 predicted proteins | sample 728111 | NCBI WGS metagenome assembly LULP01 (sample SAMN03860286, study PRJNA289734) | marine metagenome | biome: seawater column; feature: ocean; material: water; isolation source: Red Sea water column Station 149 - depth 25m | place: Saudi Arabia: Red Sea | collected 2011-10-15 | depth 25 m
TTACATACCAGTTTGCCTGATGACAATAGCAACTTGGTACCACCTGATCCCATTTCGAACTCAGAAGTGAAACGAGTTAACGCCAATGGTAGTGCAGGGTCTCCCTGTGTGAGAGTAGGAAATCGTCAGGCTTTTTATTTTAGGCTCTTAGTTATTAACTAAGAGCCTTTTTTTATATCTAGGTCTATAATCTAATCATGATCGTGGGATTAACAGGTGGGATTGGATCAGGAAAGTCTGCAGCTGCAAAAATATTTGTTGAATTAGGTATCGATGTGATAGATGCTGATGAACTTTCGAAAAACGTTCTCATAGAAAATCAAAAGGCTAAAAAAATATTTGTTGAAAAATTTGGACAAAAATACATTAACTCAAATGATGAAATAGACAGAGAACTCTTGAGAGAGGATATTTTTAAAGACGAAAAAAAAAGAAAAGATCTTGAAGGGATAATTCATCCAATAGTTAGAGAAGAGATTTCAGAATTTGTCGTTAATTCCAAAAGTATCTATAAAATTATTATGGTGCCGCTTATATTAGAAACAAACTCTGTTGATGCATATGAAAAAATTGTTGTAGTTGATTGTGATCTTGATAAACAAATTGAGAGAGCTTCAAGAAGAGATGATGTTAGTAAAGAGAATGTTGAAAATATAATTAAAAATCAAGCATCAAGGGAAGAAAGATTAAGCATTGCAGATCAAGTAATAATGAACAATGCTTCGCTTGACGATTTACGTTTAGAGGTAATAAAAGTTCATCAAAAATTGCTAGGATTGAAGATCGATGAGTAACAAATGTCCAAGATGTGAAAAAGTAGTCTCGAGGGGGAAAGAAAATCAATATAGACCTTTTTGCTCAAAGAGATGTAAGTTAATTGATTTTGGTACTTGGGCAAATGAGGAGAATGTTATTTCTCGACCTCTGAAGTCAGAAGATTTTTATGAAGATTAATCAAAGTTTCAAATTACAACATCCTCCAATCACCTGATTCGATTAACGGCTTTGCTTTTTTATATTTAATTTCTTTTGTGTCTGTTCCATTGGTAATTTTGACAATTTCATTTCTACCTAGTTTAGGCTCATCTCGAACGATAGTATCTGAGGTATTATTAGTTATTTCAGGCTGAGGGTCGTTTTCAGAAGATTTTAATTCAGGTTTTTCCATAACGATATCTTGTTTTTCTTCTTTTTTTAAATTTTCTAAAAATTCTTCGTCAGCAAATTGAATAGAAAACAAAATTCTAACTGTTTCAATATCGATTTCATCTAACATAATCTCAAACATTGAATATGCTTCTTTTTTAAATTCATTTTTTGGATTTTTTTGAGCGTATGCTCTCAAACCAATACTCCCCCTCAAATGATCAACCTCAGCTAAATGCTCTTTCCAATGGACATCTAGTACTTGAAGCATGACCTGCTTCTCGAGTAAAAGCTTGTTGTCACCAAGCGCTGAGTATTTTTCTTCATATTTATCTTTTGCTTTCGATACGATTAAATCTGCAATTGACTCAGGCAATAATTTTTTATCATTTTCAATTAGATTGCTTATATCAGTCTCTAGGCCATAACTCTCTGAGAGGAATTCTTCTAATTCTTTAGCTTTCCACTGAGATTCGATTGATTCTATTGGAATATAGTTATTAGTAATTCTCTCAAACTCTCTAACAATTATTGTTTCAATAGTTTCACTGATATCATCTTCTTCAAGTAATTGATTTCTCAATGAGTAGATTGCTTGCCTTTGATCATTTGACACATCGTCATATTCAAGAAGATTTTTACGAGCATCAAAATTTCTATTTTCAATTCTCTTTTGAGCATTTTCAATTCCTCTCGAAAGCATTTTATGTTCAATGTGATCATCTCCCATACCAATTCTTTCAAATAAAGCTCTTCTGTTATCAGAAATAAATAACCTTAATAGATCATCTTCCAAAGACAGGAAGAATCTTGAGTAACCAGGATCTCCTTGCCTGCCTGATCTTCCTCTTAGCTGATTGTCAATCCTTCTAGATTCGTGTCTTTCAGTACCAAGAATATGAAGACCGCCAGAGTTTAGAACAATCTCATTATTTTTTTTCCAATCTTCATCTGTTTGATCATCCTTCTTTCCTCCTAAAACAATATCTGTTCCTCTGCCCGCCATATTTGTTGCAATAGTTACCATTCCAGGCTTGCCAGCATTTGCGATTATTTCAGCTTCTTTTTCATGATGTTTTGCATTGAGTATTTGATGTGGGATATTCTTATTTTTTAAAAATTCAGATACTTGTTCTGATGATTCCACCGATACAGTACCTACTAAAATTGGTGAAGAGTTTTTTCTAAGGGATTCTATTTCTTCTACAAGAGCCTTGTATTTTGCATCCTTAGTTAAAAAAACTAAATCATTATGATCAGTTCTAACCATAGGAACATTTGTTGGAATTATTATTACATCTAATCCATATATTTGATTGAACTCAAGCGCCTCTGTATCCGCGGTACCTGTCATTCCAGATAGTTTTGTAAACAATCTAAAAAAATTTTGAAATGTCGTTGATGCAAGAGTTTGTGATTCTCTTTGAATAGGAACGTTCTCTTTACATTCTAGTGCTTGATGAACACCTTCACTCATCCTTCTTCCTGGCATAGTTCTACCAGTATGCTCATCAATAAGAAGAACTTCGTTATTTCTTACAAGGTAATGGACATTTTTTTGAAAGAGAAAATTTGCTCTTAAAGTAGCTTGTACAAATTTCATTATCTTTAAATTTGATACAGAATATAAACCATCTGAGCCACCAATAATTCCAGCATCTTCAAGTAATCCTTCTACTAACAAATAACCATCATCTGTCAATTCAACGCTTCTATTTTTTTCATCTATTAAATAATGACCTCTTTCTGATTCAGTTAATGGCTCTTCTTCACTATCCTCTCGTAATTGTTGAGTAAGTTTAGGGATAAACTTTCTAATTTGTTGATATAAATCAGAACTTTCAGACGATGGACCAGAAATAATAAGAGGAGTTCTAGCTTCATCAATTAATATCGAATCAACTTCATCAACAATTGCAAAATCTAATGAGCATTGAACTCTATCTTCAACAGAATGAGCCATATTGTCCCTAAGATAATCAAACCCTAGTTCATTATTTGTTGCGTATATGACGTCGCACTTATAAGAAGCGGTTTTTTCCTTAATATCTTGATTTGAATTTACTACTCCAACAGACAATCCAAGAAATTCATAGATTGGGCGCATCCACTCTGCATCTCTTTTTGCTAAGTAGTCATTTACAGTAACTAAAACAGCTTTATTTCCAATTGCAGAATTAAGATAAGCTGGTAGGGTTGCTACAAGAGTTTTTCCTTCTCCTGTCTTCATTTCTGCAATATTACCTTCTGCCAAGGAAATTCCTCCAAGCATTTGAGAATCAAAATGCCTCAAACCGAGTGTTCTTTTGCTTGCTTCTCTAACTGCTGCAAATGCAAGGGGTAATATTGAATATATATCTTGGTTGTTGTCTTGGTATTGTTTTTGGAGGGAATCTTTGAGATCTATAAAAAAAGAATCAGGTTTTGATGATAATTCCTCTTCAAGTTCATTAGCAGCGTTAACATACACCATCATCTTTTTTAAGATTCTGTCATTGCTTGAACCGAATATGTTAGAAATAAAATTTAACATTTTAATATTTTATGTATTTACTCTAATACACTTATTCAATATCCCCGAAAGGTGGCCTTACGTATGAAATTGGGGCATTTTCGGAATTTTCAAATTCTACAGTTTCATATGCATCATCGTCTTCAATAATTTTTCTTAAAAGCTTATTGTTTAGCTCATGGCCAGACTTATATCCAGAGAATTCGCCAATTAGATTTCCTCCAAGCAAATAGAGATCACCTATTGCGTCTAACATTTTATGTTTAACTATTTCATCATTAAATCTTAGTCCTTCCTCATTAAGTATTTCATCTTCACCAAAAATAATTGCATTTGACTCACTTGCACCAAGTGCAAGATTTCTTGATTTAAGAAGCTCAGCTTCACTCATTGAACCAAAAGTTCTTGCTCTACAAACTTCTTTGACAAAAGAGGTTGATGAAAAATCGATTATTGATTCTGAAGGAAGTCTTTTGTGAACAGGATGATCAAAACTAACTTTGAAAGAAACCTTAAAACCATTGAAAGGTTTAATAGTTGCATAGGCATCATCTCTTGTTACTGTTACCTCTTTTTTAACTTTAATAAACCTTTTGAGCGCATCCTGATCTTCAAGGCCAGCAGACTGTATAAGGAATACAAAAGGACTAGAACTACCATCCATAATAGGCACTTCAGGTCCATCCACCTTAACTACACAATTATCTACACCAAGACCTGCAATAGCTGATAAAAGATGTTCAATAGTTGATATTTTTACATCATCTTTAACCAAAGCTGTCGAAAGGCTAGTGTCACCAACATTTTCTGCAATAGCAGGTATAACTAGATTTTCATCAACATCTGTTCTAATAAAATTTATACCAGTGTTAACTTTTGCGGGAATAAGCTCCATATTTATATTTTTACCAGTATGAAGACCAATACCCACTGCTTTAATGGAATTTCTTAAAGTTCTTTGTTTTAACATATTACATTAACTATTTTAGCACTTTCGCTGTCTAACAACTTCTGAAAGTATTATCCCAGTTGCAACTGCAACATTAAAGCTTTTGAAATTCCTATTATCACTAAGATTAATTAAGAGATCACATTTTTCAGCAGTTTTTTTTCTAATTCCAAATTCTTCTGAACCCATGATAATCGCAGCAGAATTTTCAAAATTGCATTTTTGATAACTCATATCAGCATGCTCACTCAGACCAAAGACTTTTATATTTTCATCTTGCAGATGTTTTAAACAATTAATTAAATTTGAAACATAAAAAATGTTTAGTAGCTCAATACCGCCTGAGGAAACATCATGAACTACCTGGTTTACAGGAGCGCATTGATGTTTATTTATAATTACAGCATCAACCCCTAATACTGCAGCAGATCTTAGACATGAACCCAAATTACGAGGATCTATAATATTATCAATTATTAGTATTGTGAGGTTTTTTTGATAATTCCTATCTAGATAGCTCTTCAAGTCTTTGAAATTGTTTGCTTGTTCAACTTTTATGATAGCTTCAGGATCTTTTTTAAGTTTCTTTGAAATTTCATATTTAATTCCATTTTCTGTAGCAAGCTCGATTAAATTATTTACTCTTTTATCCTTTCTATTAAACGGGAGAAAAAGTTTTTTAATTTTTTGCGGATTAACTTTAATTATTGTTTCAATACTATGAAATCCTACTCTTTTGTTATTGTCATCTTTCATGTTCATTTTGGAACTAATGTAATTTTCCTATCCTCTGGGACAATACTCACTAATTGAGCATTGATTTTTTGACCAATTCTATAAGTTTTACCAGTTCTCTTTCCTTTGAGTATATTTGCTTGATTATCATAAATATACCTATCTTTGGATAAATCTGAAACGTGAATTAATCCTGAAATAAAATAATTTTCTATTTCGCAAAATAATCCAAATTCAGTTACTCCAACAACTATTGTAGACAGTTCATCACCAATAAATTTTTCTAATTGATAACAAATCATCTGCTGATTTACTTGCCTCGATGCAATTTCAGCTCTCCTTTCAAGATCTGATAAATTTTCTAAGTTTTCCTCAAGCAATTCTTTTGAAAATGTCTTTTTTGATGAATTAATCATATTCTTTATAAGTCTGTGCGTAATTAAATCAGGATATCTTCTGATGGGCGAGGTGAAGTGAGAATATTTTTCTAACTGAAGTCCAAAGTGGCCTATTTCTTGAGTTGAATATTTTGCTCTTTTTAAAGATTGAAGAATAAGAATATTGAATATTTTGCTTTCTTGATTTTTATTTGCATGATTTATAAATGCATTTATTAGATTAAGACTATCAAGTTCTTTTGAATAAGAAAGTCCTTTTAAAGAAAAGAAATTTTTAAGGCTTTCTATTTTTAGAAATTCAGGTTCTTCATGCACTCTGTAGACGCCATAACCATAATTTTTTTTCATAAAATCCGCAGCACAAATATTTGCACTAATCATCGACTCTTCAATCATTTGATGAGCAAATAACCGTTTTGGAATAGATATGCTCTCTATTTCTCCAAGTTCATTTATTAAAATCAAAGGATCTTGTGATTGAATTTCAAGCGCATTTCTTTTTGCTCTTTTTTTTAATAATTTATTTGTAAGAATTTTTAAAGATTCGAGTGAATGAGATATTTCTTCATTGTCATGATCATAATTAGATACTTCACTATAAGTGAACCTTCGTTGTGAAGAAATAAAGGCTTCAATAAACTCATAAGAGTTTATCTCTCCATTATCATGAAATTTTATTTTGCATACTAAAATCATCAGATTTTAAATAATCGGAAAAAGTTAAATCTAAGCTGTCGGTTATGAAATACACAGAACACTGCATCATCAAAGTCCTTAGCATCCTTACCATCTATCGTTATAAACGGTTTATCTGTAAGATCAGTTCTAGAGCTATTAGTTTCAGATTTAAGTTGATCTAATTCATTATTAATTTCGCTAGACCATTCGTTTGGAATATTATTTTCAAAAAGAACTTGTTCAATGGCTTTATCTAATTTACTCATTAATATTCTGATTTAATAAAAAAGGTCCAAACAGGACCAAATTGTAGATCATTTTTTTTGATTAATAGTTATATTCTAAACCTATGCCGAAAATCCTTCCTCTAGGATCATGCACTCTGGTATCGAAACTAAAATCAGGTGCATCATATAATTTTGGTGCTGATTTATCAAAAACATTTGCAATGGAAAAATTAATTCGTAATTTACCTTCACGAACCTTAAGATCTTTTTCTATTGAAATATCAGTCATCAATGAAGAGTTAATTTTATTTGTGTACCCAAGTTCAACAGCACTAGCTTTAATGCTTCTTTCATTTACGTAACTATCTATGTAACGTGTATTTATATTTAAATCAAACTTTGCCAATTTCCACGTAAGAAAAGTATTAATTCTTCTCTTTGGAAGAGAGAAAGTATGGTTATCGTAATTAAATTTACCAACCCTATTGATTAATTGAGTCTTACTAAAATTTGGTGTCAAAAACTCATCTAGAATAGATAAATCTATTACGTAGTTAATTTGTCCAAACTGTTCAAAGTAATTTGAGTATTCAATTGAAAAATCGAAACCATTTATGTCTGTACTTTCCTCATTAAAGTATGTGGTAGTAACGCCAATAAGTTCATTGTTTTCATTTCTTGTAATAGCTGGATTAAAAGGATCTTCGTTTATGAGAACCTGTGAGCTTTCAATTTCAATTCTGTCTTCAAAATTAATTTGCCAATAGTCAAAAAGTAACTTCAGACTGTTAATCGAATAGGTCATGCCTATATTAAAACTTTCAGCAGTTGCCGCTTTAAGTTCTTCATTACCAATTCTTGCTTGTCTCACAAATGAAGAACTATCATCAAGATCTCGAACACTCCCGAGATTAATTTCACTTGAGAACATTTGAGCCATTGAGGGCATCACAAATGATGAAGAAGCAGAAGTCCGAATAGCCAGGTTCTTGTTTATTCGATACTTTAAAGAAAACTTGGGATCAAACGATTCATCATTTTTATATTTTTCGTAACGAGCAGATGAACTAATTGTTAATTCATTATCTAGCTCAGACAGAATTTCAAAAAAAATAGCAGAATTATTTCTGGAGGATGATACGTTTTTACCTCCTCCTAAAAAAAATAAATCTGCAGTTTTAATGAGTGCTCCAGTATCAGTAAATTCAGCTCTGCTAATTTCGTCGTAGTTTATGTTTAAATCTTCTTTGTTTTCACTTGCTCCAATCACAAGATTAATAGAATCACTTATAGTTTTTTTATACAGAAGCTCTAATGATAAAAGTTTAGATTTTTTTGATGAGACTTCTGCGCCTTTTACAAAGTCAATCAATTCCTGAGAATTTTCCCTATAGTCAAATAAGTTCCATTTTTCGTTTCCATTTTTTCCACCATTTCCAATAATTGCAAGTAAAAATCTTGAGTCGATAATATCTCATTCCTTGATTTGGATTAATTTTTCGAGCTAAAAAGGGCAGAGCAGGGTAAGAGGGTGATTGTGGATTATCGTTAATGTTTACATCGGATAGCAATAACTTAAAACTATAGAGAAACTTATCAAATTCATGATTCAAAGCAGTATAAATTTTGTTGTGATCTTCATCATTCACAATGTTGAACCTATTACCGTATTGAAATCCACATGTTGTTGGATTAGTTAAAACTCCACCATTATTAATACAATCAGGATCAGGTATCTTTTGATTTTTTTTATACTCTCCAGCCCACAAACCAGAACTGACGACATCAGCTTCGCTAACCTTAAAAGATCTGCCTAATCCACTGACTGCTAATTCTGCAATACCTTCTATTTCAGCAGCACTTAAAGGTTTTCTCTTGAGAAAATCAAAAGCAACTACGTAGTTACCATTTTCGTATGCCTTTCCAAAAAGCATACCAATCTTTGTATTACTTTGATCATAATTTTTGGTAGATTGATAATCAGTTTTTAATCTAAAGCCATCAAATTCTTCGTAAGTGAAGATATTAACCACTCCAGCTACAGCATCTGATCCATACTGAGGAGAGGCACTTTCTTTAAGTATTTCAATTCTTTTTATGGCAATTTCAGGAATTATATTTACATCGACATATCCCTGACCTCTTGTAGATGGCGTTCCAGCAGTTGTTTGTCTTTTGGAGTTTATTAGAAGTAGGGTTGAAGAATTATCTAGTCCTCTAAGATTAATATTACTCATTCCTTGATCAACTCCATCCAAATTATTGGTCTGAAATCTTGAGCCTGAAGAACTCGATAAATATTTACTTAACTCAGAAACAGTTACGATGTTAATTTTGTCGAAAAAATCTTTATCTATGACTTTTGCAGAAAAGATTTCTTTATCTACTTCATCATTTATTGCCCCAGTAACAATTATCTCTTCGACTTCTTGACTCATTAGACAAAAAACAGCAAAACTTAAAGTAAGATAAAAAAAACGCATTGGGAGTATGTAAAATATATTGGGACATTATGTCCCAATATATTTATGTATTAAAGAATTTCGATTAAAAAGTTAAGTTAAATTTTAATCCGTAATTTCTTCCAGGAAGAGGCACTTCATCTTTGACGAAAGAAGAGTGATTTCTTGCTACCTCATCAAGAAGATTATTTGCGAAAAGTGATACTTTAAGTTCTCCGTTACCGATCGCATTAAATGTTTTGGTAAGTCTGGTATTTAGCATTTGATAAGAATCAGTTGCTGTTTCACCCTCTCCAAAATCATTTTGTTTTTCAACATCTTTAAGCATGAGCTTAAAGAGCAAATCATCTTGTGTGTAGACTAAAGAATAAATGTTTCTTGCTGGATTAATTCTGGGTACATTATGCCCATCTGCGAACTCAGCATTAACAACATCTCTTCCAAAAGATAAAGCAAGTTCACCTGAACCAAGATCAAAACTTCTTCCAAATTCAATCTCGTATCCATCAAACTCCGCATCTTCTTGCATGTAATTAGCATGAATCAAATTACCATGACCATGATCATCATGCTCATCTTCATGATGTTCGTCTTCATCTTCATGATGTTCGTCTTCATCTTCATGATGTTCGTCTTCATCCATGTGATCTTCTTCTTCATCAATAAGAGCAATATAATTATCCACATCAGTGATATAAAAACTTGCGTAAGCATAGAAATCACCATTATCAAAATTAAAAGTGATATCAAAGTTATTAGAAGTTTCACTGTTAAGATTTGGATCACCGACTTCAAATCTTCCTGTTGCCATATGAGGCCCATTCATGAAAAGTTCAATTGAAGATGGCAGTCTTTCAACACTAGCATAACCAAGACTTACACCAAGATTATCAGTTAGGCTTCTACCGAGAGTTACAGCAAAACTGTTAGTAGAGTCATCTATATTGTAATAATCTACTTCTCCATGCTCATCTCCATGGTCATCATCATGGTGATCACCATGTTCTTCTTCAGTTACACTTCCACTTCTTTCAATTTGATCCAATCTAAAACCAAAATCAAAATCAAACATTCCAAGTTCTTTACTTAGGTAATAACCAATTGTGAATTCTTTACTATTAGCAGGATTCATGAATGCTTCTTCACCAACAATAGAGTTATCTTCATCAACAAAATTCACAACAACCTTTTGAGTTGAAGAGTCATTTGAAATATCAAAAGTAGCACCATACTCAACAGCTTCATTCATGAAAACTGTTGGAGCATGTTCTTCATGCTCTTCTTCTTCATCATGCTCCTCTTCATCATGATGCTCTTCTTCTTCATGAGCCTCTGTAAGCGAGTAATCTGAATCACGGTAAGTAAAGTCAACTTTATTTACTAAGCTTCCATTTACATTGTATGAACCTCTGATGGAAAAAGTTTCTGAATCTGTTGTGGAGAAAATCCTTTCTTCACCATGTTCATCATGACCATCATGTTCGTCTTCATCACCATGCTCGTCTCCGTGCTCGTCTCCGTGCTCATCCCCGTGCTCATCTCCGTGAAAAGGTATACCATAAACACTCTCAAGATTATCAATTCCAAATCCTATATAACCCCAATCTGTAACTTTGGATACACCAAATTTTGTTGCTTCTACAGCAAAATCAGAATTATTTATGTAACCTAGATCTTCTTCAGAATGTTCATCATCATGATGTTCATCTTCATCATGCTCATCTTCATCATGATGCTCTTCTTCTGAATGTATTACAGCACCGCTAGGTACATCATAGTTTCCAAAATCAGTATTTTTGTAGCCAAAATTTACGTTAAAACCACCAAGATTACCTTTTAAATTTACAAATTCGGAATTACCGTCATTTACTGATTGAGAGTTCAAAGTTCTTAGATGAAATTAGGTCATCCACAACATTGATAATTCCTCCAATAGTTCCATTTGCATATAATAAAGATGATGGCCCCTTTACAATTTCAACTTGTGAAATATCATTTAAGTCAACATCATTTAAGTGATCGACGCCAAGACCAGACACATCTCTATTTACAACACCATTTTTGAGTATTTTTACTCTTGGACCAGACATACCTCTAATGATTGGTTGACCAACAGCAGCACCATAGTCCGCAATTGAAACACCAAGATACTCGTCAATAGCATCTCCCAAACTTGTAGTTGCTCCATCTGAGAACTCACTACCATCAATCACATACAATGGATTGTTAATTTCACTTGTATCAATAAATGCAGATGTGACTACAATTTCCTCTACATCATCTTGTGATATTACATTTATCGAATGGAATGCAATTAATACAATAACTGCGTTTAAATACTTTTTCATACTTCCTCCTAAAATAATGAAAAATTAGTTAATAAAGTTTGATTAACTAATTTGAAGGAGGGGCTCTAGATTGATTTGATTTGGTTTCGTAACTAACAAACCTTGATATAAGGTCTGTTGAAGGTTGATTCTTTAAATGTTGTTTAGTTTTTGTTTTAGAAAGTTGTATCTCAACATTTTCTTCACAAGCTTGACATTCAGAGATATGTTCTTCAGTTAAATCGAAGTGATCGTGATGATCATTGAAAGCATGCAAAGAAATACTTGCAATGAATAAAAATGAAAATAGTAAGTATTTTTTGTTAATGATCATGAGTCAGGCATACTAGACCATGAATTTTTCCATTTTTCAAGTCATTTAAAGTTTCATTAGCAGAAGATATATCTCTTTTTTCAAAATCTAAATGATCAATCTTTCCACTTCTGACTAACTCCATTAACTCACCCATTTCTTTGAGGCTTCCAACGTATACACCTCTAATTGTTCTGGCACCAAGAGCTATCATAGGAATTTGAACTGTGGTTTGACCGCCAATCAGACCTACAATTACGTATGTACCACCTCTTTTCATTCCAAACATGCCAGATGCGAGCTCGAATGTATCTCCAGCCCCAACGTAATCTATTACACTTGTTGCTCCACCATCAGTAAGCTCCATGATTTTCTCATAAATATTTTCATCTTTAGCATTAATAACTTCAGCTGCTCCAGCAGCTTTAGCTAACTTAAGTTTTTCATCATCGATATCAACAACAATTGGATTGATTTTGTATGCAGCTTGTATGATTTTTAGAGCCAATAAACCTAAACCTCCAGCACTAATAATTACAACAGATTTATCATTTTCCCTAAGGTTAGCTTTTTTCAATGCACTGTATGCAGTAAGGCCTCTACATGCGTAGCTCCCTGCAGCTTCCTCAGGTGTGTCACCAGCCTCAAAAAGATATTTGGATTCTGGCACTAAGACATATTCAGCATAACCACCGTTAACATTAATACCTAAATTTTTTGTTTTTAGAGGAGAACAGTAGTGTTCTCTATCGTGAAGACAGTCTCTGCATTCACCACATCCTATCCAAGGATAAGCTACATATTTTTTACCAATCTCAACGCCTTCAACTTCATCTCCTAGTTCTACAACTTCACCATAAATTTCATGGCCCATTGCAAGCGCATCTGTCATCAATGGCACTGGTAGTTTTGCATCATCCCCAAGACTAAAAAATCCCTCATGAATATGAACATCAGAGTGACAAACTCCACATGCTACTGTTTTAAGTAATATTTCTTTACCAGATGGAACAGGCTTTTCTATTTCTCTTTCTTCTAAAGGTTTGCCGTTTTCAACTATTTGATATGCTTTCATGTTTTTATTTTTACAATTATAGATTATATTATTCTTGTTATGACCAACCTAGTAAAACTTTCAGTTACTCTTTCTTTAATTTTTTCAATTAATAATGTCTATGCTGATAGAGAAGCTTTTGAATCTACATATGTTCCATTAGCTCCTGAAAAAATTGTTATTCAAAATGCAAGTATTTATGACGGTGATGGGGGAGAGTTTTTTGAAACAGATGTTCTTGTCGAAGATGGAAAGATAATAGCTATTGGAAAAGATCTTCCTTTTTCGAATGAATTCAGGGTCATTGATGCAACTGGTAAATGGGTGACGCCTGGCATTATAGATATTCACTCTCACATGGGTGTGTATCCAGCGCCTGGAGTAAGAACTAGTTCAGATGGAAATGAGGCTACAAGTCCTGTTACTGCTGATGTATGGGCCGAACATTCGATTTGGGTTCAGGATCCACAATATGCATTAGCACTAACTGGAGGGGTTACTGCCTTTCATATTCTACCTGGCTCTGCGAACTTAATTGGAGGTAGAGGCGTAACCGTTAAGAATTTACAAAGAGTCACAATCAATTCAATGAAATTTCCTGATGCACCTCATTCTCTTAAAATGGCATGTGGTGAAAATCCAAAAAGAGTTTATGGAAATAGAGGCCAAGCTCCATCTACGAGGATGGGAAATGCAGCTGGATATAGAAAATCTTGGATTCAGGCAGAAGGATATCTGAGAAGATTAAACGAGTATGAAGAAAAGTCAGATGAAGCTAAAGAGCTTGAGTATGCACCAACAAGAGATTTAGAAATGGAAACTTTGGCTGGAGTACTAAAGGGAGAGATCTTAGTGCATAACCATTGTTATAGAGCCGATGAAATGGCAACAATGATTGATATAGCGAAAGAATTCAATTATAAAATTACAGCATTTCATCATGGAGTCGAAGCATACAAAATTGCTGACTTGTTAGCGGATAATGGTATATGTGGAGCGCTTTGGGCAGATTGGTGGGGATTCAAACACGAAGCATATGATATGGTTCAGGCCAACATTGCAATTGTAGATCAAGCAAGAAATGGAACTGGTTGTGCGATTGTTCATTCAGATGACGCAATAGGTATTCAACATTTAAATCAAGAAGCATCCAAAGCACTATCTGCAGGCAGAAGGGCAGGTTTTGAAATATCTGAGGCAAGAGCAATGAAATGGATTACATCGAATCCTGCAAGAGCTGCTGGTATTTATGATCAAACTGGATCCTTAAAAGTAGGAAAAAATGCTGATGTGGTCGTTTGGTCAAAAAATCCATTTAGTGTATATGCACTTGCTGAAAAAGTTCTTATAGATGGTGCGATTGCTTACGATAGAGAAAAAAACTTATTGCCTGCAAGTGATTTTGATATAGGCATTATGTCTCCAAATAAAAATAGGATAGAAGAATAGAAATGATTAATATGAACCTAAAATTCTTTTATCTAATATTATTTGGTCTTTTGCTTATATTTGTTGCTACAAATACCAATGCAAAAACAATAGTAATAAAAAATGCGACTATCTATGACGGGGTTAGCGACACACCTTTTAAAGGAAACATTCAAATTGAAGACGATAAGATAAAAAGAATATCTTCATCTAATTTGCAAGGCGATTTTATTATTGATGCTCAAGAAAAAATCGTTACACCAGGTTTAATTGCAACAGATACTGAAATAGGAATTGTTGAAATAGGGGCTTTAAGCGTGACTAGAGATGATTCAGCAGATATGTATAAAATCGGCTTTAGTATTTATGATGCATTCAATCCTAACTCGACCTTAATTCCATGGAATAGATCAAATGGAGTGACTACTGCGTTAACAACTCCACAGAATACTTCAAGTCCCATTGGAGGCATGGGTTCTCTATTTGTGCTTGATGGAAAGCTAAATGTCACCGGAGTTCGTGATGCAGCTATGATCGGCCAGGTTGGTGGAAGTAGTAGCGGATCAAGATCAGAGCAATATGCGATCATTGAGGATTTATTGATCATGGCCTCATCTTTAAGTAAAAGTGATTTAAGCTCTGACTCAGACATATACGAACTTATTGGTGAATCGGCTATTAGTAGTGCAATGGAACTTCATCCAAGAGACATAAAAGCATTGTTTACTATTCTTAATGAAAATGTGCCATTAATTATGAAATCACACAGGGCTTCTGACTTATTAAAATTAATTGAAATCAAAGAAAGATTTAATTTAAATATGATAATTATGGGCGCCCAAGAAGCGCATCTTGTTAAGTCAGAACTTGCTGAAGCTGGAATACCTTTAATTATAAATCCAATTAATAATATTCCAGATTCCTTTGATGAACTAGCATCAAATATTCAGATGGCATCAAGACTTGAAGAAGCTGGTATTCCAATAATGTTCAACGTTTCGCGTAGTCATAATTATCATCTCATAAGACAGGGTGCAGGTGTTGCAGTTGCAAATGGCATGAGTTATGGAGGAGCTATTAAATCACTTACTTCAATTCCTGCAGAGACATTTGGCATGTCTGATAGAGGAACGCTTGAAGCAGGAAAGATAGCTGATTTAGTAATATGGGATGAAGACCCATTAGAGCCTTCAGCAATGCCAGAATATGTTTTTATTGGCGGAGAGAATATGGATCTTACTTCTAGAGCTACCAGACTCACAGATAGATATACTAAAGATCTTGACGAACCTGTAATTTACAGAGACTAGTTATTTTTATTTTTTACAACCCAGTATAAAAGACCGATAAATATAAGATTTCCAATCAAATAAGTTGTTAAGTCCATTTAACTGTATGCCATAACGATTAAACTTATCAGCAGAATTCCGTACAAAGCTGCATATACGAGCTGACCAAATTTAAAATCTTTTTTTAAAATTTCATCTTTTTCTTGTTTGGTTTTTTCCTCAATAGTCATAGGAATATCTTATATGAAATGGAGCCACCTGTCAGATTCGAACTGACGACCTGATGATTACAAATCAACTGCTCTAGCCAACTGAGCTAAGGTGGCGAAGCCAAAATTTTACATGAATAATTGTCAACATGACAGAAAAAGTTCTTAGATTATGTAGTTAAACTATATATGCTTTATGTTGAAAATAGAGACGCACTTTGATAACTTTTATTTACATATTAATAGGAGAGAAAATGAAAAAAATAATACTTAGTTCTTTTTTGATTGCATCTTTTGGTTTACTTGCTGACGATCATTTGCCACCAGGGTATTCTAAATATCAATCAAATTTTTTATTTACATGTTCCATGCCTGCTAAATGCTTAAAAGCATTTAACGACTATATGAATGCTCCAGAGATTGCTAGTCAAAACTTTGAAGCAGACATGTATGCGGTAATGCACAATGGATGGGATGAAGCAACTCATGGAATATCTTTTTATTACAAAAGTGCTGATGAGTATGCAAAAGGTAATCAAATATATGTAACTTCCGAAGCTGGAAGAAAGTTCAGAAAGAGAATCAACGAACTTGATATTCAAGGTACATCGCAAAATCTTACTGTTCATACTGTAGGAGTTACAAATAGTGGTTCTGCTGCTGAGAACGTTGTTAGCTTAAGATGGAGTCTTGATGTATCTAATCCTGCAAAATTTCTTCCTCTTTGGAAGGGTTTTTCTAAAAGTATTGAAAAATATGATTGGTCAGCAAATGCATATGGTCTCCAATCACACTATTTAGGCAATAACGGAAGAATTACTCACGAAGTTTGGGCTGCATTTAAAACTGTTCAAGAAGCTCTAGCTTTTCTTGATGGGATGTATGCTTCAAGTGAGTTTGCAGAATATAATCCAAAAGCTGATGAATATAGTGATTTTATTCGTTCATATATGGAAGTTAGCTTAAGTCAGTTTAATCCTGATTAAGTTTTTGAATTTTTTAAGGGAGCTTTTCAGCTCCCTTTTTTATTCTTCAAATTTACAGCCAGTTCCTCCAATTCCACAATATCCCAAAGGATTTTTAGCAAGATATTGTTGGTGGTATTCCTCGGCATAATAGTAATTTTTAATCAAACTTATTTCAGTTGTTATTTCAGGAAAACTATTTTTAGATAAAGTCTTCTGATAAGATTTTTTGCTTTCTTCTGCAGCTATCAAATCATCTTCGTTTGAACAATAAATCGCAGATCGATATTGAGTGCCTACGTCATTGCCTTGTCTCATGCCTTGTGTAGGATCATGACATTCCCAAAATATTTTTAAGATTTCTTTAAGACTAGTAATTTCTTCATCATAGGTAATCTTGACAACCTCAACATGATTAGTATTTTTGTAACACACATCTTCATATGTTGGATTCTTAGTTTCGCCTCCTGAGTATCCTACAGATGTCATTAAAACTCCTGGTAAATCCCAAAATTTTTTTTCAACACCCCAAAAACAGCCAGCACCAACAACTATTTCATTTGTTACCTTGCTGAAATTTTGATCAAGGGGTAGGTTTTTTACATAATGCTGCATTCAATAAACTCCTTTTATACTAATTTCACTACTTTTAAATGATTTCATACCTGATTCTGTTTTTATGAGGGCAGAACCGTCATCTTCAATACCAATAAATACTCCATCTTCTGCAGTTGAATTATGATTAAAAATTTTAACTTCACTGTTAAGATGAGTACAAAGATTTTCCCACTGATCAACCCAATCGAAGTAATCTTTATCATAAGCTTTTATTATTTC
>LULP01000284.1_pt1 | contig 17527 bp, 20 predicted proteins | sample 728111 | NCBI WGS metagenome assembly LULP01 (sample SAMN03860286, study PRJNA289734) | marine metagenome | biome: seawater column; feature: ocean; material: water; isolation source: Red Sea water column Station 149 - depth 25m | place: Saudi Arabia: Red Sea | collected 2011-10-15 | depth 25 m
TAATAAAGAACCACTATATATTTTGTAAGAAGCATCACCCCAGTTTCTTTGATCCTCCATTTCAAATAAAATACCCTCAAAATTAATATTAACCAACAAACTATCATCTAAAGTATAAGCAAGGTTTTTAAATTTAAAAAATGGTTGGTCAGGTTTTATATTTTCTGGAAATTTTTTTTCCTCTTTCAAATCGTTCCCTTTTGTTACAATGATGTTTGAACCAACATGATTTTGTAATGGAATTAATAAATTAAAACCTATTCTATTAGTCCAAAAATCAGTTAAAAATTCTCCTTCAGAGGATAAAGTGATAGAATTATCAGAAAATAATATAACATTTCTTGTTTTAAGAATTTCATCTATACCATATTCTAAATCGAATATATATTCTAAGGATGTATCAAAGTTCTCTTCATAATTTAGAATTTTAGGATCATAGTTATTCCAATTTTTGTCTCTTACCAAAAATGATATCATCTTTAAAATTTGAAAATTTTGAAAAGTTATATTTCGAAAAAAAAGATTATCTTTTAATAAGGTAAAATTATTATTTGAATTTTTTATAAATTTTTCTTCCAGCAACTTAGAGTTATACATATAATTTTGATACTGATTTATAATGAGCAAAACTACCTCCAAGGTATTTAAATTGTGATTTAATTATATTTTCGTTTAATAATTCATTTGTTTTCATACTGTGAATGATTGGTTTTAAGTAATTAATATAATTTTCTTTAAAAGAATTTTCTAAATAATTTTCTTCCATTCTCTCTTCAAGTTGCTGAAAATAATCTTGGTCATTATAGTATAAGTAATAAAAAATAAGATGATAATCAATGAATGGAAGTATGTGTTGATTTTTAAAATATTCAGCATAATCTTTTAATTTATCCATTCTTTCTTTAACATCCACTCCTTTGTAATGAAGTCTTAATAAAAAAGAACAAGCATTACAAAAATCTAAATAAAAAATTTCTGAAGAAGAGAAATAATTATCAAATAGTTTTAAACTTTTCTCATATTCTTGATTGTAGAATAATATTAATGATTGGTGCCACCATATATGTCTTTTTATTGGCCCGTAAATTGACCAATTAATTTTATTAAAATTATCATTGTTGTTAATTGAGTCGTTATTCTCATTATCGTGTACATGCAAAAGGGCATGCCAACTCCACAAATCATTTGATGATTGTTTTAGTGAATTTAAGGCTAAAAGCTTAGCTTTATCAATTATATTATTTTCTTCAAAAGCATAGCTAGTCATCCCTAATAGTAAATTATAATGCTGATCATTTTCAGACCACTTACTTAGTATTTCCTCATGTTTATTTAAAAATTTACTATCAATACCCAAGAAAATATTATTAAAATGAAATAATCTGATTGCAAAAATATCTTTGGGATTATCTTTTATAATTAATTCCAATTTATTTAATAAATTTTTTAAATCATTTTTAATCCAGAGATTTACTATCTCTAAATATTGATGAAAATAATCATTTACTTCATCAGTGGAAATTGATTTGAATGTTTCTCTAGCTAATGAAATTTTTTGTACATCTCTAGAAAAAAGCAATAAAACTATTTTTAATAATTTTGGAGCATTAAATTCTGGTTTTTTTTTAATTAATTTGTTAGTTTTATAAAAAGCATCTTTCTTAAAATAAATATATGAATCGATACATTCTTTGAAACTATTTATTTCATCATCTTTATTACTATCTATCCATTTATAAAAATAATTATTTTGCATTTACTAATAATACACATAATCTAACGATGTTAAATATTAATATTATGAATTAATATTTAATCTCTTTCTTGTAATTTCTTTATTTAATTGAAGTTCTCTGTAAGAAATTAGAAGCACACCACAAAAAATTACAGAAGCACCTAACCAGGTATAAAAATCAGGTTTATCACTAAAGACAAAATATCCAATTATTGATGAAACTACTAATCCTAAAAATGAATAAGGTTGAGTCATAGTTACATCAACTAATTTATATGCATGATTTAATGCAATATGTAATATAGTTCCTGACATTGCAGCACATAATATAAAAATAATTGTTTTTAAGCTTGGCTGATCCCAAAAATATATAACTAATGGAAATGAAAAAAGACTCATATAAACATACTGGTGTGATAATATTGTTATAGCACTATCATCCTTAGATACTTTTTTAGTTAAAATTATAACTACTGACCAAATTAGCGATGAAATAAGCGCCATATATATTCCAATAGAAATATCTATAATACCGGGTCGCAATATTATTAACATTCCTAGAAAACCCATCACTAATGCAATTGACCTATACAAATAGATTTTTTCTTTTAAAAATATCACAGCTAAGATTGTAACAATGATAGGAACTATAAAATGAATAGCTGTCATTTTCTCTAATGGTAGCATAGCTAAAGCTGCAAAACCAAGTAGCATTGCAGGTAAATTTAGTGCTGACCGTAAAATATGAATTTTTAAATTTTTTGTACTGAATACTTCAAATTTTGTTTTAAGAATGTAAGGGGTGATGATTAAAAATCCAAAGAAAAAACGTAAAAAACCAGTTGTAAACACATTTAATTCTTCTTGAGCTAATTTTATAAATGTACCCATAAGAGTACCAAAAATAATTGATATAATAATTAAAAAAATTGCAAATTGATTATTGTTTAACAAATAATATTCCTAGCTAAAAAGAATTAGGATAATCATAACACAATTTTTCCTTATTTATATCTCTATTAAAACAAAATTTGATTATAATGATTGGATTCTAAAAAATAATATAATTAAAGGTCAGCTAAATTTATTTATACAACACACTTCTGCTTCATTAACAATAATGGAAAATGCTAGCCCTGATGTATTAGATGATATTAATTCTTTTTTTCAAAGAATAGTTCCTGAAGATGCTTCATTATATAAACACGGTTATGAAGGAGATGATGATATGCCTGCTCACATAAAATCTATGCTTACTCAAACCTCATTAACAATTCCTATAAACAATAAAGAAATGAAATTAGGGATGTGGCAGGGAATATATCTAATTGAACACAGGTACAGTAAATACAAAAGAAAAATAATTCTTAGTTATATAGGTGAGTAAATTATACTCTTACTTTTTTTAAATTACTTTCATCTAAAATAATCTTTGATAAATTATTAGGTAAAAAAAATGAAGCGATTAAAGATAGTAGAGCAAACAAAGATCCAATTAAAAAAACTATTGAATGAGAATTAATCCAAACAAATCCTAAAAGTACTGGGATAAATACTGCAGCTATATGATTGATAGTAAATGAAACACCTGCGGTACTTGCAATATCTTTTGGATCAGCAATTTTTTGAAAATATGTATTAATTGCAATAGCTAATGCAAAAAACATATGATCAATAATATATAAACCTGCTGCAACATAAGCATTAGTCACGAATGCATAAGATGTAAAAACTATAACGAGTCCAATATATTCAAATATAAGACATTTTTTCTCACCAAATATATTTATTAACTTTCCAATACGTTCTGCAAAAAACCAATTAAAAATATAATTAACCAAAAATAGTAAAGTAACTTGCGATGCTGAATATCCAAATTTTTCTACCATTAAAAAAGCTGCAAAAACTACAAAAATTTGTCTTCTAGCACCTGATAAAAAAATTAAGATATAGTAAAGAGAATATTCTTTTTTTAGAATTATTTTTTTATGTTGTTTATTTTTGATTTCAAAAAAAGGAAAGGATATAAAAAGGTGTATGGAAATAAGAATACAAATTAATCCTGCAATTAAAAATATAAACTTATAATCTAAATTAAAGATTTCTAATAAACTCCAAATTATACAATACAAAAATAAAGACGTAATTGAGCTAATAGCTATTAATTTTCCTAGAACTGGTGGAGCTTCCTCTTTTGAAAGCCATTGTAAACTCAAAGAATTTTTGGCTGTTTCACAATAATGAAAGCCAGTACTCATAATAATTGTTGTAAAATACAAACCATAAACAGTTGGTAAGAAACCTGTAATTGCAACACCAAAACCAGTTAAGGCTAAAGAAAAAATAGCAAAATATTGCTCTTTAAAATAGAACAATAAAAAAATAATAGTAAATGCTAGGAAGCCAGGTATCTCTCTGATACTTTGAAGTATTCCAATTTCAACTCCAGTAAAACTTGCTCTTTCAACTGAGAAATTATTTAATAAAACCATCCAAGTACTAAAAGCGATAGGCATGGCTATTGATGATAAAATTAGTAAAGTTATTGGATTTTTATTATTTAATAAATTTTTCATAATAATTTTATGCTATTAAAATATTATCACAAAGTTTTGATTTATAATTATTAATTTAGTGACCTCTATTAAATTGGTCACGAAATCTTGAATCTTCTTTAATATATGGCCTAACCCCTATTTTTGTTTCTCTAATTATTATATAAATTCCACTTCCAACAATAATTAATGATCCTATAATTTCATAAATATCTGGAATATCAGCAAAAAATAAATAACCTAAAATTGCTCCAGAAATTAATTGTGTATATTGAATAGGAGCAAAAACACTAGACTCTAAAAATTTTGAGGCGATTGTTAAACAATTACCCCCTATTCCACAAATAATACCACAAAAAACAAGTATCATTAGATCATTAAAAGATAATGCGATGTGGCTATTAAAACTAAGTAATCCATTTAAAATAGTTGCAGATAAAAAAGCATAAAAAGTAAATGCTATTGATGATTGATTATTTGAATACTTTCTTACTAAAGTAATATTTATCGCCATTAGTAATGCGGAAAAAAATAAACCAAATAGACTTAATGAAAAATGAATAGTGCCAGGTCTACTAACTATTAATACACCAATAAATCCAACTGTTACCGCTGACCATCTTCTAATACCAACTTTTTCATCTAAAAAAAAATGGGATAACATTGTTATCATTAATGGAGCACTAAATAATATTGGATAAATTTCACTAAATGCATGTTCTCTAAATGAATAAACTACTAAAGCCCCTGAAATTAATCCAAATAATCCTCTAAGAAGCTGTATATGAATAATATCATTTTTTAGTGAGCTCCATTTGTTTAGAAAATAAAGAGTTAATAGTGTTGGTATAAAACTAAAAAGACAAATATAAAAATTTATTTGAAAAACAGAATATTCATTAACTAGGTATTTTTTAATTATTGTATCTAAAATGACAAATATTGTGTAACCAATAAATCCGATACTAATTCCAGATAAAACATTCATATGATTTGATTAAATAGAAGTTAATTTTTAGATCTCTTATTTCAGATTCTAATAAATAAATATTAATTTTTTCTTATTGTTTCATTATAATGATTATTTAAAACTAAAAGATGTTGATAAGCCTCATGATCAAAGTCATCTTTAGCTACTTGATCTGTCTTAAAATTTTTATACTTATCTTCTCCTCTTACACAAATAGCACTATCATTTTTGCTTTTTAGTTGTTTCATATCAGTAGAAATAAATTGAAAATTTAATCCTATTCTTCTGTCATTACTAGAATTAGGTTGAGATGCGTGTAATGTTAGACCATGATGAAAAGAAACTTCACCGGGTTCTAACGGACATGATACTGCTTTATTTATATCAATATCTTTTACAGTTTGACCTCTAGATAAAACATTATTTTTATCTTCAGTTGAATGATGTTCAAAAAATCCATTTTTATGGGAACCTGGAACCATTTGCATACAACCACTTTGATCATTAGCTTTGGATAAAGCTAACCATGCACTTTCTTGTTTTTCATTATTATCAAAACCCCAATAGGTAAGATCTTGATGCCAACTTACGTGTGTTTTAGTGTTTGGTTCTTTTATTATAAAAGTCAATAGTAATTGACGATAAAAAATCCAATTAAACAAATAATTAATAAATCAAATATTAAAACAAATTCCATATTGGTTGTGACACTAATTCTTTATGGATAGAATACATTTACTCACTAAATATATATTGGTAGATTAGTGCCACATAATCTATGTACAAATTAATTTAGGCATAAATTGAGTTAAAAAGAGGCAAATTTATGAAAAAAATCAGTTGGGTAACACACGAAGATTATGACATTCCTCTGCCTGAAAATCATAAATTTACTGCCAGTAAGTTTTCAGATTTATATAATGAATTAAAAACTTCAGATTTTTATCATCGTGCAAAAATTCTAAGTCCTCAAAAAGCAAGTGTTGATGAGGTTTCTATATGTCATGATTTAGATTACGTATTAAAAATTAAAAATGGTACTTTATCCGATAAAGAAATAAGAAGATTGGGTTTTAAATGGTCAGAAACACTTTCTAATCGTTCCTTTTTAGCAGTTAATGGAACTCTATTAACATGCAAAGAAGCAATTAAGAATGGTATAGCAAATCATTTAGCAGGTGGCACACACCATAGTCATAGAGATTTTGGTTCAGGATACTGTGTTTTTAACGATTTGGCTTATGCTTCATTACATTTAATAAGAACCCATCAAGTAAAAAAAATATTAATTTTTGACACCGATGTGCATCAAGGAGATGGTACAGCCTCAATCCTTAAAGATAATGATAAAATTTTTACATGTTCTATTCATTGTAAAAATAATTTTCCATTTAGAAAATCAATAAGTGACATGGATGTTGAATTAGATGATAATTTAGAAGATAATGAATATTTAGAAATATTATATCAAACTCTTAATAGTTGTATAAAAAATTTTAATCCTGATTTAGTAATTTTTGATACTGGAGTTGATATTCATGAGAATGATAAATTAGGAAATTTAAAAATAACAACTGAAGGATTATTAAAAAGAGATATTACAGTGTTAGAATTTTTTAAAAATAAATCAATTCCTATTGCGACAGTAATAGGTGGTGGATATTCAAATGATAAATTAGAATTAGCTAAAAGACATAGTTTAATTTTTAAAGCTACATCAATGGTTTTTAATTAATTACATTTAGTAATATCTACTTGTATAGACTTGTCATTATAGAGATATTCAAAACAAAAATTTTTAAAAGAATTAAAATGATTATTTATGATTTTTAAATTTTGTTTATTGTGATCTAAAAAAATATATTCAAATATAATTTTTTCAACAATATCCTTAGAAAAAATTGGCATTGTAATTATTTCGCCATCATTAAATATTGATTTTAAATAAAATACATCTGAGTCATTATCTACTTTAGAAAATGAATTCTTTTTTATGAGAAAAAGAACATTTTCGTTCCAATCATTCTTTTGAAGATCAAAAAGTATTTTTAAATCATCTTGGTTTATTAATTTATTTGAATCTAAGGCGTGAGTATTTAGTGATAAAAAAATAAAACATAAAAAAAGTAATTTTTTCATAAAAACAAGTGTGAATTAAAGAACGATACTGATAGATATATTAATAATCTATTTATTTTCAAATATTTATGAAAACAAGAAATAAGGGGCTTATACTATCATTTGTTGGGGTTTTAATACTTAGCCCTGATAGTTTATTTATTAGATTAGTAAATTTAGATGATTTTAGTTTAATATTTTATAGAAGCGCCCTACCAATTGTTACGATATTAATTTTTCTCATTTATACTTACAAAAGATCTTTTCTTAAATCATTTTATCTAATTGGTGTACCAGGGATAATCTATGCTATTCTCTATGCTATAACTCATATTTGTTTTGTATATTCAATTCAAAATACTGCAGTAGCTAATACATTAGTTCTAATTGCATCAGCTCCTATTTTTGCTGCATTATTTTCAGTTTTTATACTTAAAGAAATACCTAGTCTTTTTACATGGATAGTGATTTTAATTGCTATGCTTGCAATGATAATAATTGGAATAGGAAGCTTTACAACTACAGGATTATATGGAGATATTATGGCTCTAATTGTAGCAATAGGAATGGGTTTTAGTATGGTTCTTGTTAGATTATTTAAAAATAAAGATTTGGTACCTGCATGTTTATTAGGATGTTTAATATCAGCTCTTTACGCTCTACCATTTGGAATTAACTTTGATTTAAATAATGATCAAATTTTATTTCTTTTCATAATGTGCTTATTAATACTTCCTATTCCATTTATGATTTTAACAATTTCTCCTAAATTTGCTCCAGCACACGAAGTAGCTCTAATATTTTTATTAGAAAGTGTTTTAGGTACTGCTTGGGTTTGGTTTGTTATAAATGAAATACCTCCTCTAAATACAATTATAGGAGGAGCTCTACTGCTTGGATCTGTTACAATATTTATTTATCAAACAACTAGAAAAACTAATTAGTTTTTTTAATCTCTCTTCTTTCTCTAATAAAAATATAAATACCGCTAAAAACAATTAAAGATAATCCTAAATAAATCCAAATATCAGGCAAATCACCGAAGAAGGCATATCCAACAAGTATATTTGTGGAGATCTCAAAATAACCCAAAGGAGCTAGTTTAGAAGCTTCTCCAAGTCTTAAAGAAAGAATTATTAAAAAATGTCCTAAAGTTCCAATTGAAGCTAATGAGATAAGTAATAATAATTGTCTTAAATCTAAATTTATCCAGTAAAAAGGAACAATAAGAGATATAAAAATACAACCTACGATACCTGTAAAAAGCAAAGTAACAACAGCACTATCTGTAAAAGATAATTTTCGAGTATAAATTATGTAAAAAGCGTATGAAATTCCTGCTGCAATAGCTGAGAAAGATGCGAAATTAATTTCTATAAAACCTGGTCTTATAATGATCATAACACCAAAAAACCCAATCAAAACTGCAGCCCATCGATGAATTCCAACTTTTTCTTTTAAATAAAAAATTGATAATATTGTCACTATTATTGGAGAGATAAATGCAAGGGTTAAAGCTTCTGCTAAAGTTATAACTGAAATTGCATAAAAGAAAAAAACGGTAGATAAAAATAAAAAAAAACTTCTAAATAGCTGTACTGAAATTGTTTTAGGAAAACTAATTTCTTTTCTAAAAAATATAAATGCTAGTGGAAAACTGACTAAAAGCATAAAAAAATATCTACCCCAAACAACTTGTATGAAATGTATTTCTGAAGATAGATATTTTGCAATACCATCCATGAAAGGTAATAACAGCCAACCTGATATATTAAGAATATATGCTAACATTAATTTTATTTAAAAGATGATGGATCACAAATCTTACAAATTAAATCTCCAATTGATTTTTTAGGATTATAAGTTTGATAGAAAATATCTTTTGCAGAAATATTATTTTCAGATAAATATTTTTCTATTTCCCAATAATACCTAAAACATTTTGAACATTGTGCAGCATTTTCTTTATGTGATGGTTTATATATTTCATTCCAAAGTTTGGACATTTCATTTTGCTTATCAGGAGAAATATTTTCTGAAATAATTGATGGAATATCCATAAAACACTTAGCGCATTGTATTTCAGATGTTACATTTTTATATGGTTCATCTTTATAGTTTTTTCCTATAGTAGTTTTACCAATATATTTATCTGAACTACAATTTGGACAAAAAAAATTGATTTTATTGCTAAGCATTTTATTCTATGAATAAATTTTCATAACATTTATAAATAAAGAATAGAATTATTATTTATAATGAACCTATATCTTTCATATCTATTTATCTTTTTTTGGAGTAGTGCTTTTATAAGTGGTCAATTTATTGTGCAATCAGCAAGCCCTTTTGCAGCACTATGTTTTAGGTTTTGTATTGTAAGTGCATTTTTTTTAATTTTTTCTATTATTTTTAGGGAAAGAATAAGAATAAATCGAAATTTAATCTTTCAAGCTATGATTACTGGAATTCTTTTTCATGGATTTTATTTAGGTGGAGTATTTTTTTCTTATTCTATGGGACTTACTGCAACATTATCTGCGTTAATTGTATGCCTCCAACCTATTTTAACAAATATTTTAAGTGGACCTATTTTAAAAGAAAAAGTTACTGTTACGCAATGGATAGGAATATTTTTTGGTTTTTTAGGTACTATATTAGTTATAGGTTATGATATTGGAACAGAAATCCCGATAATAGGTGTTATTGCTTCTATTGTTGCGCTTTTAGGAGCAACTTCAGCTACTATTTGGCAAAAAAAATTTACTCATGAAATCAGTCTTTCAGTTAATAATTTTTATCAAGCATTAAGTGCTGGAATATTTTTATTTATAATTTCACTTTTTTTTGAAATATCATTTATTAATTTTGATACACGTTTTATTTTATCAATTTCTTGGCAAATCATTATGGTATCCTTTGGAGCTTACGCAATTCTAATGTACTTGATAAAAAATGGAACAGCTTCTAAAACATCAAGTCTCTTCTTTCTAGTACCTCCAACTACAGCTGTAATGGCTTGGTTTGTATTAGGTGAAAAATTATTATTAATAGATATTATAGGGTTGTTAATTTGTACTTTTGGTGTTTATATAGCAACTCGAACCAATGTGAGTAAAAATGTACATAATTCTTAAAACACTAATCAGTGCAATTATAATTGTTGCTGTTTCAGAAATAGCTAAAAAATATACTTGGACTGCCGCAATTATTGTTTCTTTACCATTGACTTCACTATTGGCATTTGTTTGGTTGTATTGGGATACAAAAGACTATCAAAAAGTTATAGACCTCTCTTATAGTACAATTGTTATGACTGTACCTTCAATAGTATTTTTTATTGTTTTACCAATACTTTTAAAATTTAAACAAAACTTTGTTTTCTCTCTGATAGTTTCAATAATTAGCACTGCAATAGCTTATGCTATTTTTATGTTTATAATTAAAAAATTGAATTTTAATTTTTAATTATATTATCTTTATTCATTAAAATTGGCCTTCCATCATGTGCAGTATTTAATGGATAATAATCACCATTATATTTAACACATAATGTTAAACCATTTCTTTTTTCTTTACCTAAATTTACCTCTAAATCGACTATTACTAATTCAGTTTTTTCTAAAACTTTAATAATTTTCATAACTATCCTTTCAAAATATATAAATATATTTAGTAAGTACTATATGATGTATCAAGTTTATGATTAGAGTTTTATTATTATTTAGTTTAATATTCATAATAAAAAGTGCTCTTGCAGAAAATAAATATATAACCATAGCAAGCACAACTTCTACACACGATACAGGTTTATTAGAGTATATTAATAAAGAATTTGAAATTAAATATAATACAAAAGTTAGAGCATTATCTCTTGGAACAGGTCAAGCAATTAAAGTTGCAATGGATGGAAATGTAGAAATTTTATTAGTTCATCATAAAAAATCAGAGCTAGAATTTATGAATAATGGATATGGCGCGCTAAGATATGATTTGATGTATAATGATTTTGTCTTGATAGGACCAAAAAAAGATAACGAAACATGTTCTTCAATTGAAAATAAAATGATTGAAATTAAAAAATCAAAATTATTATTTGTATCAAGAGGTGATGAGAGTGGAACACACAAAAAGGAGAAAGAGCTTTGGGAATTATCAAATATAAATATACCATTTAAAGAAAATTGGTATCTCAGTGTTGGTCAGGGAATGGGCTCAACATTATTAATAGCTAATCAAAAGAATGCGTACACTCTTAGTGATCGTAGCACTTGGATAGCTTTTAATAAAAAAGAAAATCTACAAATTGTCTGTGAAAATTTACCACCATTATTTAATCAATATGGAATAATTTTAGTAAGCAATAAGATAAATAATAATTTAAATATTGAAGAGGCTAAAAAATATATTGATTGGATTACATCAGAAGAAGCAAAAAAATTGATTAATAATTATCGAGTAAATGGAAAACAATTATTTTTCTTTAATCATAATTAGTTAATTCTACCAAAAAATGTTAATCTTGCATTTTCTGAGAGCATCGTCCCCTCCTCTTCATTATAATTTAGTGTTACTAATATTCTTGGTTTTTCTGACTCTACTGGTGTTACACGATGCAAATAATTTCTACCATAAAATAATATAAGAGTACCGGCATCAACATCTGCTTTTTGTGGTAAAATTTTTCTATCTAAAATATCTTTAATATATGATTTATCGATATAGTTTTCAGAAAAATTTCTACCTTTACTAACATATTCAAATTCACCACCTTTATCTGAAGATTGTATCATTAAAGTGATAGCAAATGATGCATTATCAAAATGCCATCCTAGCTGTTGTGATTTTTGATAATAATTATAATTTATGGAAGATAAGGTATCACTGTATGGATAAATATCTTTTAAATTTAAGACACCTTTTAAAAAATTTTTAAAAATATTTGATTGATATAAAATATTTAATTTTGATTGCTGATTTAACAGATCATGAGGGACACAACCTTTATCACTAACGACCTCTCTATTTAAAGGATCATTCAAGTCACTTAATTTATCTTGTTTATTAAGTAAGATAGTATGATTTTGAGAACAATAGAAAGCTTGATCTTGTAATCCATGTGCTTCAGTAATTAATTCACTTAAGCAGTCATTTGTTAAAAAATCATTTAATATTAGTATAGAATTTTTTTTAATTTCATCATTGCAATATTGTATATATTCATCGCTATCTATTGGATGTTTTGACTTATTAACTATATCAATTATGGTATTCATTACTGACTTAATACTTATATACTAAAGTTGTAGATGTTAAATTTAAAAAATTTATATATATTTATTCAATATGGTTTGGAATTTTCAAGATAGTTATACGAAACTACCTAGTATTTTTTATAGTAAAGTTAATCCTGAAAATTTTAGTAATAAAAAATTAGTTTTGTTTAATAGTGATCTTGCAAGGGACTTAAATTTAGATTTTAGTAAATATGATGATGATGAAAAGTGTAATATTCTTTTGGGAAAAAATAAATTAAATAAAAATTACTTTTCTCAAGCTTATGCTGGACATCAATTTGGAAATTTTACAATTTTAGGCGATGGTAGAGCTGTAATTATTGGTGAACATATTACTAATAATAAACAAAGGGTAGATATACAGTTAAAAGGATCAGGACAGACACCCTACTCTAGAAATGGAGACGGAAAAGCTGCATTAGGTCCAATGATAAGGGAATATATATTGAGTGAAGCTATGCATAATCTTGGTATACGATCAACTAGAGCACTTGCGGTTATTACTACAGGTGAAAATGTATTACGTGATAGATTAGAACCTGGCGCAGTTTTAATTAGAGTTGCAAAATCGCATATTAGAGTGGGAACTTTTCAATTTGGAAGTCTTTTAAAAAATAGAGAGGAATTTCAAAACTTTATATCTTATACAATTTCAAGGCTGTATCCTGATATAGATAATAATAATGATAAATATTTAAAATTTTATGAGACAATCTGTGATTTACAAATTAAGCTAGTCGTAGATTGGATGAGAGTTGGTTTTATTCATGGTGTTATGAATACCGATAATATGTCTTTATCTGGTGAAACTATAGATTATGGTCCAGCAGCATATTTGGATGAATATAATCCAAAAAAAGTTTTTAGCTCAATTGATAAAATGGGAAGATATTCTTTTGAAAATCAATCAAAAATAACGTTGTGGAATTTAGCAAGATTTGCTGAAACTTTTCTTCATTTAATTGATTCAAATGAAATTACAGCAATTAAAAAAATCGAAGATATATTAAATAAATATAAAAAATTGTTTGATCAATCTTGGTTAAATATGATGTCTATGAAATTAAATTTAGATACTAATAATAATAACGAAGAAATTGTTAAAGAATTTTTAGATTTGATGCATATTTATAAACTTGATTATACAAATACATTTTTAGATTTAGAAAATAATACTCTTGATAAAAAGATTTTTAAAAATTGGGAAGAAAAATATAAAAATAATAAAATAAGAAAATTTAAAAATGTTAATCCTCAAATTATACCTAGGAATCATATTATTGAAGAAATAATTAATGAAGTGTACAGCAATAATTACAGTCAATTATATGAATTCGAAAAATTACTAAAAAATCCTTATGAGAAAATAGAAAATAAAAAATATATTACCCCACCTCTTGAAAGTGAAAAAGTATTTGAAACTTTTTGTGGTACTTAATTAAATAGCTATATTGTATCTAAAATTTTTTTGGAAAGGATAAATTGGTTTTTCCCTAAATAAATTTTTAATTCTTTTAAAATCTTGGGTAACAAATCCATCTGTTAAAATCATAAAATTATCTGCTTTAAGTTTTTTAAGTTCTGGTGAAAGATATCCTGATTTTACAATCAATATTTTATATTTTTTTAAATTTATATTTAATTCCCTAAAATCACTCAGATAATGAAAGGGTTTTCTGTATTTAGTAAAAATTACTGTATTATTATTTGAGATTACAATCGCATTATCATTTTTTAGATAAAATTTATCAATTGAAATAGAAATTTTCTTTTTTGAGATACTATCTTTTATGACAATTTTGTTTTTTTTATTTTTTAACTCTCTAAAAATTTCTTCATTATAAATTCCTGCAAATAGAGTGTTCTCTATCTTGTTTTTAAATACGTGCTCTAATACATCAATTCTATTACCTACTCCTCCAGCTGTTGGATTGTCTCCGCTATCGGCTAAAATTGTAAATCTTTTTTTATTAACTACATGAAAAATCTTATTTAACTTATAAGATTTCATATCATAAACTAAATTAAACCTATTATTCCAATAACTTAGTGCTATTTTCTTACAAATTCTTTTACCGATATTAACATCTGTACAATTTACAATTGCAGAAGCTGTTGCCCTCTTAGTATCAGCCCAAACATATCCTATAAGTAAATTACAATCATTAATCCCATTCAATTTATTAAAAATATTAAGATTTTTATAAATTTTTTTACATGGCTCAACTATTGTAGATGACATTTCGCCTGAAACTAAAACTGGTATTTTTTCCCAAATAATATGATTTTTTTTATTTTTTAATATTCCATCTATTAACATTTTCAATGACCTTGAATAAGTTTGCTTAACGTCAATATGTGGGGCTGTTTTATATGCTGCAAAATAATCGATATTTTTTATAATTGAATCAGTCATCTGCCCGTGAAGATCATAAGATAATGATATTTTACAGTTTTTAGATACTTTAGAGCGAATTTTTTTTATAAAAAAACCTTCGGGATCACTAATACCTTTGACATACATAGCACCATGCATGATTAGCAAAATACCATCAATAGGTTTTGATTTTATTAAATCATTTGTGATATTGTTAATTGTTTTTATAAAAAATTTTTTATCTACAGGCCCGCCAGGTAAACTTCTATAAAATTTATTTGGTATAAATGTTATATTATTATGTTTGGAATATGGAAAATTTATATATTTTAAAAGTTTTTTTCCACTTAAAACTTCAAAATCTTTTTTATTTTGTATTAATGTTGAATAAGAGCAGCATTCAGTACTAATACCGCAAATAAAAATTTTTTTTTTCATTAAATTAACTTTTAATTAAATCAATTTTGGAAGCTAATATAAAATCATTAACTGATAATCCCTCTATTGCGTGAGTATGGACCATAACTAAACAATAACCCCATCCTATTGATATATCGGGATGATGACCTTCTTTTTCTGCTACTTCTCCTACTTCATTTGCAAAAGATATCGCTTTTTTAAAATTGCTAAATTTAAATTTTTTGAAAATCATTTCTTGATTGTCATTGACTGACCATTCATTAAGTTCAGATAAAAATTTACTAATTTCTTGATAATCTAATTTAGGAGTGTTCCCATTGCATGGTTCACATTTTCCTGAAGATAAAGGTTTATTCATAGAATCTGGCGCCTTGTTGATTTAATTCAATTGAATATAAACTAGTTGTAGCTGTTATGAACAAGATATTTCCTTCCACTCCTCCAAATTCTAAATTTGATACTAATTCAGGGATTATAAGTTGCCCAATTAATTCGTTTTGAGGATTAAAACATTTAATTGCTTTTCCTGCACTTGTCCAAACATTACCATCTTTATCACATCTAAAACCATCGGAGAAAAAGGGTTTAAAATCATAAATTAATTTTCTGTTAATGGGTAATCCGTCAATCATATCATAAACATACAAATGTTTGATATTTTCTCCAGTATCTGCAACATATAGTTTTTTTTCGTCTGGAGAAATGGCAATTCCATTTGGTCTATCAAGGTCGTCAATCATAACTTTTAAAGTATTTAGTTTAGGATCAAAAGAAAACACATTACAGCCACCATATTCTTGCTCACCAGGATATCCCTCATAATCTGATAGAATACCATAAGGCGGATCTGTAAACCAAATTGTATCATCCGATTTAACAAATAGGTCATTTGGAGAGTTAAGTTTCTTACCATTATAACTATCAACTAAGACTTCCACTTCTAAATTATCATTAGTTTTATAGATACATCTTCCTCCATGTGAACAAGAAATTACATTCTCTTCTTTATCAATAGTATTTCCATTACAATAGTTGGAGGGATTTTTATATTCAGATACTAAATCATTTGATAACTTTAGCATCCTGTTATTTGGTATATCGCTCCAGACTAATGTATCTAAATGAGGAATATAAGCCGGTCCTTCTCCCCATAACATTCCAGAAAAAATTTTTTTAACTTCAGTAGACTTTACATAGTTATTGAATTGATCAGTATTTTCTACATGTTCATTATATTTATTTTTGTAAGCATAACTTGGATTTCTTGGATCTAAATCGGCAGGTAATAATTTTTTATCTGACATATTATACTTCTACACCTTTTTGTTTTTTTTGTTTATCAATTAATTGTTTTGGGAAATTTTTTGCTCTTAATTTAATTTTTGCATCTTTTTCAATTAATTTAATAATACTAGTACTAAATGATCTTTCACCTAAATTTTTCATACCAAGTTTAAATTTTTTACTTAGATAATTTCCCAGTTCTAATTTTATATTTTTTCCAAGTTTATTAAAAAGATTTATATCTTTATTGACTAGATCCATTGTAAATCCAACATCATAACTGCCTCCAAGTATGACCTTTGTTTCAGTTTCATTTACAAAACTATTCCCAGAGCTTATTTTTATCGCTTTATACGTTAAACCTAAGTCAATTTTATTTTTTTTTGCAACACTCAAAGCTTCACCTATACCTACTAAATGTAATGATGCTAAATAATTTGTAATTACTTTTAATATTGAAGCATTTCCAATTTTTCCACAATATAAAATTTCATGACCAAGCAATGATAAAATTGGGAAACATTTTTTGAAAGTTGATTTTTTGCCTGCAGCTAAAATAGATATATTCCCTGATTTAGCTCTATGTTCTCCTCCGGTAATAGGACATTCTAATACTTTTCCACCTTTACTAGTTACTTTTTTAGATAAACTTATCATATCGTTTTTATCTGTAGTACTCATCTCAATCCAAATATGTTTTTTAGTTAAATATTTTAATATGGTTTTTAAAACTTTGCTTACCGCTTTTGGTGAAGGTAGACACGTTATTATAAT
>LULP01000205.1_pt1 | contig 17508 bp, 18 predicted proteins | sample 728111 | NCBI WGS metagenome assembly LULP01 (sample SAMN03860286, study PRJNA289734) | marine metagenome | biome: seawater column; feature: ocean; material: water; isolation source: Red Sea water column Station 149 - depth 25m | place: Saudi Arabia: Red Sea | collected 2011-10-15 | depth 25 m
ATTTCCTCTGGGGACACTTCGTGACACACCTTCTGAAGCTGAGATTATTTCACATCAATTACTCTTAAAAGCTGGGTATATTCGCAGAGTTAACAGCGGTATTTATGCATACATGCCACTAATGCTTAGAGTTATTGAAAAAATATCCGCAATAATAGAGAAAGAACTTAATAGTATTGGTTGTACAAAATTACTATTACCCCAACTTCATCCTGCAGATTTATGGAAAAAAAGTGAAAGGTGGGAAGGATATACTGCAGGGGAAGGAATAATGTTTAATCTCAAAGATAGACAAGGTAAAGAATTTGGTTTAGCTCCAACTCACGAAGAGGTGATCACGAGTATTGCATCAGAGACCATCAACTCCTATAAGCAATTACCTCAATGTTTTTACCAAATTCAGACAAAATTTAGAGATGAAATAAGGCCAAGGTTTGGATTGATGAGAAGTAGAGAATTCATAATGAAAGATGGTTATTCTTTTCATTCTTCAGAAAACGATCTGGCTTCTTTCTATGAAAAGGTGGGCAATGCTTATGAAAATATTTTTAAATCTTGTGGACTGCAGACAGTAGGGGTTGAAGCTGATAGTGGAGCAATTGGCGGTGCTTCATCTAAAGAATTTATGGTCACTGCTGATGCTGGGGAAGATTCCATTTTGTTCACTCAAAGTGGTTCTTATGCTGCCAATATCGAAAAAGCTGTTTCTCTACCCTCTCAACCTATTCCACTAAAAGATAATATTGCAGAGTGGTTGGAAACGCCTCATCAAAAAACAATCCTAGAAGTTTGCAATAATAACAATTTAGACCCAAGTCAGATTATTAAAGTAGTAATATTCCTTGCACAGTTCGAAGGTAAATTTGAGGTCCCAATTCTTGCATGCATAAGAGGCGATCAACACATTAATGAAGTAAAGCTTTTTAACTTAATCAATAAACTTCATCACTTCAATCTCCTTAATCTTAAAAAGATTGAAGACAAAAATACTATCGAAAAAAATCTAGTTGATTTACCCTTAGGTTTTATCGGGCCAGATTTAGATAATAAAACTATTAAAGCTAGTTCTAATTGGGAAAAAAAATGGACAAGAATAATTGACCATTCTGCAAGTGACCTTTCAAAGTTTATAAGTGGTGGGAATAAAGTTAATTTCCATAAAGTTTTTCAAGAATTTTCTTTTGATTCGAAAGACTATCTAATTGGGGATATCAGGAATGCCAAAAAAGGAGATAAAATAAGTATTTATGATGATGAAGAACTTAAAGAAAAAAAAGGTATCGAGATTGGACATATTTTCCAACTAGGTCAGAAATATAGTGAAAAATTAAATGCAAAGTTCTCTGATAAGGACGGTCAGTTAAAAAATTTATGGATGGGTTGTTACGGAATAGGAGTGACAAGAATAGCTCAAGCTGCTATCGAACAGAATCATGATCAAAAAGGAATTTGTTGGCCTATCCAGATTTCTCCTTTTGAAGTTATTATTATCCCAACAAACCTAAAAGATCCTATTCAAAGTGATCTTACTGAGCAAATCTATAACAACTTTTTAATTAATAAAATTGATGTCCTTCTTGATGATAGAAACGATAGAGCTGGAGTGAAATTTAAAGATGCGGAATTAATTGGTATTCCTTTTCAGATAATTATTGGCAGAGATTCTATTAATAAAGAAGTAGAACTTTTATGCAGAACAAATAATACTAAGCTTAAAATTAGTACTGATAAATTGTTAGAAACATTTATTTCCGAATCTGAAATAATGTACAATAAAAAGTCTTGAGGCTTATTTTTTTTGGGAGCTAAGTTATGTTACTGAAATGGACATCAAAATTATTTTTTAAGAATCTTACCAAAGCTATATCTTTTGCAATATCCTTAATTGTTGTTTTTACACTATTTAGTTCCCCTTCCATAGCTGCAAAAACCTCTATGACAGGTGACTATACAAAGGATACAATTTCAGTTGTTAAAACATTACAAACAGCTGTTGATACTCCAAAAGATTCTCCAAATAAAGATGAAGTAAGAAGTGAGGCTCTTACACTCATAACTGACTATATTTCAAGATATAGAAATAGAGGGATGGTGAATAAAACACAATCATTTACCACAATGCAAACAGCATTAAATGCTATGGCAGGTCATTACAAAAACTTTGCAAGTAGACCTTTACCAGATAAACTTAAAGAGCGTTTAACCAAAGAATTTTCTCTTGCTGAAAAAATGGTTCTAAGAGAAAGTTGATACAATTCATTTACTTTTTAAAAGTAAACCAAGATTTTTGAATATATTAAATATTCGCACAAAAATAATGCTCTTCTAAAATTGGCCAATGTTGTTGTAATCGGAGCCCAATGGGGTGACGAAGGAAAAGGTAAAATAACGGATTTACTTAGTCGTTCGGCAGATGTTGTCGTTCGCTATCAAGGGGGAGTAAATGCAGGTCATACTATAGTCGTAGATGATAAAGTCTTAAAATTACATTTAATTCCCTCAGGGATACTTTATAAAAATACTTCTTGTCTAATTGGTTCGGGAACTGTTGTAGATCCAAAAATCTTGCTTAAAGAAATTGACATGTTAATTGATAATGGAATTGATATCTCAGGATTAAAAATTTCATCAACATCACATGTAACAATGCCCTACCACCGAATATTAGATGAAGCGATGGAGGCTGATAGAGGTTCAAACAAAATAGGGACAACAGGTCGTGGGATTGGCCCAACTTATGCGGATAAATCACAAAGAAATGGCATTAGGATAAGAGACTTGCTCAATAAGGAAAGGCTAAGTGATGTGATCGAAATTCCATTAAGAGAAAAAAACGGTCTACTAGAAAAAATCTATGGCATTAAACCACTTAAATTAGAAGATATTGTTGAAGAATATCTTGACTATGGGGAAAGATTATCAAAGCATGTTGTTGACTGTACGAGGACTATCCATGCAGCCTCAAAAAACAAGAAGAATATTCTTTTCGAAGGTGCTCAAGGGACTCTACTTGACTTAGATCATGGGACTTATCCTTTTGTTACCTCATCAAACCCTATATCAGGAGGGGCATGTATTGGGGCTGGAGTGGGTCCAACTTTAATTGATAGAGTCATAGGTGTCGCAAAAGCTTATACCACAAGAGTAGGTGAAGGGCCATTCCCAACTGAATTACAAGGAAGTATTAATGATCAACTCTGTGATAGAGGCAGTGAATTTGGAACCACTACTGGGAGAAGGAGAAGATGTGGGTGGTTTGATGGAGTTATTGGTAAATATGCTGTATCTGTAAATGGTCTTGATTGTTTAGCCGTTACGAAACTTGATGTGTTAGATGAATTAGATGAGATTCAAGTTTGCATTGCATATGATCTCGATGGAGAGGAAATAGACTACTTTCCTACAAATTCAGATGACTTAAAAAAATGTAAGCCAATCTTCAAAAAATTAAAAGGTTGGCAATGTTCAACTGCAGATTGCAGAAAACTATCTGATCTCCCAGAGAATGCTATGAATTATCTAAGATTTTTAGCTGAATTAATGGAGGTTCCAATTGCCATTGTCTCGTTGGGGGCGAATAGAGATCAAACTATAGTAATTGAAGACCCAATACATGGTCCTAAAAGAGCACTGCTAAGGTAATTTAGTTCCAAATTAATGAAGGAATCCTTTAGACATTTTGAACATAAAAAAGTTGATCTCATTGGTCTGGGCAACGCAATAGTAGATATTATTGTAAATATTGAAGATGAGTTTCTTGAGATAAATAATCTGGATAAAGGATCAATGAATCTAATTAATTCTGATGAATCTCAGAGATTGTTAGAAAATTGCAAAGTGATCAAACAAATTTCAGGTGGGTCCTCAGCAAATACCGTTGTTTCTTTAGCAGAATTAGGCAATCATGTGCAGTTTATAGGAAGAGTGAAAAATGATCAATTTGGGAATTTCTTTTCTGACGATATAAAAAAAAGTAAAACTATATTTAATACTCCACCTACTATTGAAGGTGCTCCAACAGCTCATTCAATCATTTTGGTTACACCTGATGCACAAAGAACTATGTGCACTTACCTAGGAGCATCTGTAGAGTTTGAACCAAAAGACATTGACTTTACTGTAATTAAGGAAAGTAAATACTTATATTTAGAAGGATATTTATGGGACAGCGAATTAGCTAAAAAAGCTTTTATTAAAGCCGCCCAAATTGCAAAACAATCTAATACAAAAATAATCCTTTCTTTGTCTGATTCATTTTGTGTAGATAGACATCGTGAGAGTTTCTTGGAATTAATTTATGAATATGTAGATATTGTTTTTTGTAATGAATCCGAGGTGTTAAGTCTATTTAAAAATGATAAATTAGCAAGCTGCCAAGAAGACCTATCTTCCTTATGTGAATTAGTCATAGTAACTCTTGGAAGCAATGGTTCTCTCATAGTTAACAAAAATAATGTTGAAATAATTGAGTCAATAACGAAAGGCAAGATTATTGATACTACAGGAGCGGGAGATATCTATGCGGGAGGATTTATCCATGGATTAATAAACAATTGTTCCCTCAAAAAATGCGGAGAGATAGCTTCAATTTGTGCGGGGCAAATAATTACGCAATTAGGATCTAGAACAGATATTGATCTTAAAGAGTTAATAAAATAGATTTAATCAAATAGTCTTATTCAACCAATCATAATATTTCATCTCAGCATGGTATTTTTTGTAAATAATTTGAGGGACATCATATGTGGAATTTTTATTTACGAAATCAATTAAACAATCTTTAAATTCTAGTTTACTTTTTATTGTGATTTCAAACTCTTTAGTTTCTTCAATATCATCATCCCACTTATAAATTGAAAAAATTTGCTTTATCGAAACACAAGCTGCAAGTTTATTTTGTATTAGTAATTTAGCCATTCGCAAAGCATTTGCGTTACTTGATTCAGTTGTGATCATAACTAATACTTCCATAATGAATTAAACATCAATATTTTTTAATTATGTGATTTATCAAATTGTGATATTGATCAAAAGAGTAAGAATAATCATTTTTAACTTTCGGCCTTTTAACCAAAAATAACTTCATCTTACTTCCAGAAACTATACTCTCCCAGTTTTTCTGAGAATAACTTCCAGATTCTCTGCATAGAACATAATCTATCTCCCAAAAATCACAAAGTTTTTTTTCTAAAATGCTTTTATTATTTTTACTCGGTTCAAGTATCGCTATGTTTGAATTTTTAATACATGATCCAAAAGCTTTAGTTATACTCTCATAAGTTGGAAGTACCCTTGTAAATACATTTGCTTTACAATTCATATAATAACTAGCTGTATCGTTAAGGAATCTTGATCCTATTGCAAGAAGAATATTCTTATTTTCTATATCAACATTATTTATATCCTTTAAATGATCAATATAAAAAAAATTATTAGTGTTATTTATTAGAGATTTCCTCTCAAATAGTAAAAGAGGTGTATTAATTTCTTTACATGCATTATTAAGATTTTTAGAAATTATTACGGCAAACGGATGAGTAGCATCGACAACGCATGTGATTTTATTTTTATTTATGAAATTAATTATTTGATCTTTATTATTTAATTTCCCCGTAATGATATGTAACTTTGGATTTTCAATATAAGCTTGCCCTGCTTTATAAGTTAAAACACTTGCAAAGACTGAATAATTAAGTTCAAGAAGCCTATTAGCTATTACAGGTCCATCCGAAGTTCCTGATAGGATCCAAACATTTTTATAGCAATTTCCTTGATTCTGCATCAGTATGTCTTTAATTAAATAGTAAGTAATGAATCATTGTTTAATTCAGGCGGTCATTAATAGCGCTCCCCAAATGAGGTATACCAAAGAAAACCAAACTCCAATTGCAGAAATGATTGTTAATTTTAAAGGATTACGTAGTGAAGATCCAACCAGAGATCTCAAGATCATAGGATGGGGAAATATTGCCCAAGAAATGGTAGATGAACTAAAGGAGGGGCAAAATATTGTTATTGAGGGACGTCTAAAGATGAATTCTGTCACTAGAAAAGACGGAACGAAAGAAAAGCAACCAGAACTAACAGCTTCAAAAATTCATCAAATATCGCCAGTTGATGTTATTAAGTCTGATCAAAAAGAAAATAATGAGTCATTTGAAAATAAAGAAACCGCCAAAAAATCTAGTTGGGATAGTTCACCTTTAGTACCTGAAGTGGACGAAATACCTTTTTAAATCAAATATCAACATTATTTTCTTGAACACTTATAATTAATTTGCTTATTTTTCTTTCAAGCGCGGCAAGTTCGCTTCTGATTTCTGGCCATTTACCCTTATCAAGATTTTCTAGTAGCCATGCTCTATCTTGATCAAGTTTAAAAATTAAATCTCCTTGATTTGCAGTATTAGGATCTTGCATAATACTTGTTAGCCCATTTAAAACTCATTCTACTAAATCAAAATGAAGAAATACTTATCGCCTGGAAACTTAATCGTAACCGCTGGGGGTATATTAGCTTTTGTTGGAATGACTGCTTATTTTACAGACTCAGTGAATTTAAGTGTACCTACTTTTTTTTATGGAGTACCTATTTTCCTAATTGGCTTAGGCTTAAAGACTTCCGAAATACCTCCTGTAGAGTTATTTGACAAGACAAATTTTGCGACAAATAAATTTAATAGACCAAAAGAACTAACAGCATTAGTTAAAGATGTTACAAGATGGAGGTATGGGATAAAAGCTCATCTTGAATCGTCATTAGAATCTTTAAATTTGTGGGACGAGGATAACCCCCCTCAATTAAAAGAAATAGAAGAAATTACAAAGGAAGAAAAAAATGGTCTCAGAATGCGTTTCGAATTAAACGCTGTCCCTCTAGAAAAATGGATTGAAAAACAAGAAAGATTAAATAGGTTTTTCGTCAAAGGTCTTGAATCAGAATTTATTATCGACGATAATAAAAAAGAATTTGATTTTATTCTCTTTTATTGAATATAGGGATATATTTGTAAAAACCTAATTTCTCAATTCAATCAAGTTTTAATGAATTTTAATAATGAATGATTCTCAAAGAGTATCAATATTAAGCGAAGCACTTCCATATATACAAAGTTTCTCAGGTAGAAAAATTGTTATCAAGTATGGTGGTTCTGTTATGGAGAATGATAATTTAAAAAATGCTTTTTTTAGAGACATTGCACTTTTATCAACCGTTGGGGTTTGTCCGATAGTAATTCATGGAGGTGGACCAGAGATTAATAATTGGTTAAAGAAATTAGAAATATCTCCTAAATTCGAAAATGGATTAAGAATTACTGATCAAAAAACAATGGAAATTGTCGAGATGGTTCTAATGGGTAGAGTTAACAAACAAATTGTAAAAGGGATTAATAAAACTGGATCCTTAGCTGTGGGAATATCAGGTCTTGATGGCAACTTAATTCAATCTAGAGAACTAGGAGATGGTAGCCATGGGTTAGTGGGAGAGGTTACAAAAATCAATCCTGAAATATTAGATCCTCTTATTTCTAAAGGATACATCCCAATTATTTCTAGCATTGGATCAACCTTGGAGGGTATTTCCCATAACATTAATGCAGATTTTGTTGCTGGAGAAATTGCTGCTGCAATAAATGCAGAAAAACTTATTCTTCTTACTGATACTCAAGGGATTTTAAAAGAAAAAGATAACAAAAATAGTCTTGTTGAAAAAACTAATCTCAAAGAGGCAAGGGATTTTATTGATAAAAAAATTGTGACTGAAGGTATGATTCCAAAGACAGAATGCTGTATAAGAGCTTTAGCCCAAGGAGTCAAAGCAGCTCACATAATTGATGGAAGAATAGAACATTCATTACTTCTTGAGATTTTTACAAATTCCGGAATAGGTACAATGATAGTCGCCTAACCCATGAAAACTTATGAGCAAGTTTTAGAAAAAGTAGAACTTGCTTTAGCTAAAGGTGAGTATCATTATTGCATTGAATTTCTTTTGCCCATAATCGAATCATTTCCTTTATCAAGCAAAGAGGGAGTAAATTTAAGAACAATCTTAATTACTGCTCTATGTGGTATCAATAAAAGGGAGGAGGCTAAAAGGTTTTGTAAAGAACTTCTAAAATCTTACGATAATAAGACGAGAGAAAATGCAAAATATTTGATGGAAGTTATAGACTCTCCTGACATTAAAAAGCCAGAAAATTGGAACGTACAGTTTGAAAGCGACCCATCACTCAATAAAAAATCTCTTAACTCACTGCGCAAAAAAAGAGAAGTATTGAAGAAAAAAAAATTTATTAATGTAACTGAGACACCAACTGGTGAAACAAAACCCTTTCAGAAAGGCTTTTCACTGATCATTTTTTTAATACTATTATTATTAATTCCACTTTTAAGTGGCTGCGTAAAAATTGAGGATACCCTTGATCTTAGTGAACTTGATTCAATAACTAATAATTTAGTGATAGAGAGTAAATACATAAAGAAATTTCCTTGGCAATTAAAATTTGAAGAGAAGATGAAAGATATTTTTCCTGACGCAGAAATTGAACAAGACGAATCAACCTTTTCTTTGAAACATAAAAATCTCAATTTAGAGGATACAAAGCAAGTTCTTAAAATCACCCAAAATACAGCTGGAGAGTTAGCGGGAGAATCAACAAATATAGAAATTAATACTACTCAAAAAAACTTCATTTTTTTTAAAAAATACTTTTACAGGTTAGATTTGGATCTAAATTCTATTAAAGGCATTGATAATTTAGAACTCATTTTCAAAATTATTCACCCTAATAAAGCTATCCTTACCGATAAAAATAATTCAAATTTAGAAATCACAAAAAATCTAATAATTTGGGATTTAAATCAAGGGCAGATAAATAGTCTTGAATTTTCTTTCTGGAGCCTCAACAAACTCTTGATTGGGATATCTATTATTTTAATAATTATAATATTGGCTTATTTATTAAGATTCTATAGATTTAAATTAGGTTCAGATTTACCTCAACTTCCATCAAAGTAATTACAACTCTGCTGGATTAACATCTATTGTTAAAAAAACATTTTTTGGAATAAGTTTCCATAATATTGATCTATCAGGTAAAGGTATCTTTGTTCCTTCAGGACCATGTATTAATATCTGCCATCTAAATTTTTTACCGACTTTAGCTATTAAACTAGGGGCAGGACCAATTAATTTCCAGTTCTTTTTCTCACAAAAACTGAGTAGATATTTTGCTAATTTTATTGCAATTGACTCAGTTAATTCATAATTTTCACCTGATAATTTAAGTAGGCAAATTGTGCAAAATGGAAATAAATTAGCATCCTTTCTCAATCTCGAGTTTTCAATTAAGAATCTTTCATAATCTCTTTTTTGAAGATACGAAATCACCGGGTGGTTAGGTTTATATGTTTGAAAAATTACTTTCCCTTTTTTTTGTGCCCTGCCGGCCCTTCCTGCTACTTGCAAAAATAATTGTAATGATTTTTCTTCTGCTGAAATATCTGGGCGATGAAGCAACCCATCTGCTGCAATAACTACTGAAAGAGTAATATTGGGGATGTCAATACCTTTTGCCAACATCTGAGTACCGACAAGAATATCAGCATCACCTTTAGAAAACTTTGAAAGAATATCTCTATGACCATCCTTTCCTGAAGTTGTATCTCTATCAAAGCGAAGTACTCTTAAGTCAGGAAATTCTTCATTTAAAAACTCTATTACCCTTTGCGTACCAATTCCAAAAGGTTTGAAAGCAGTTGAATGACAATCTGGGCAACGATTGATCAATCTTGATTTATGATCACACCAATGACACCTTAACCATTTTTTTCCTTGTGATCCGAGATGAACTGATAAAGGAACGTCACAGTTGGGGCAATTTATTAAATATCCGCAATTTCTACAACTTAAAAATCCACTATGCCCCCTCCTAGGGATCAAAATTATTGCTTGCTCTTTTTTTAAGCGTAGTTGAGGAAGCAATTGTAATAATTCATTGGAAAAAATTTTCATATTTCCCTTCTTGAACTCATCCCGCATATCAATAATTTTTATTTCAGGAGTCTCATTACTGGATATCCTTTGAATCATTCTTACCAATTTAAAATTCCTTTCAAAAATACACTTTTTCCAAGTCTTCATTGATGGGGTTGCACTCCCAAAAATTAACTTTGCAGAATTCCTTTTTACTATTTCAATAGCAATCTCTCTTGCGTCATAGCAAGGCATAGGACTATCTTGCTTATAAGAAACATCATGTTCTTCATCCATTATTATTAATCCCAGATTTTTGATTGGAAGAAAAACTGCCGACCTTGTACCTATTACTATTAAAGGTTCATTAGCATTAATAATTTTCTTCCAAACTAAAGTTCTATGATCGGGAGAACAATTACTATGATATTCGTAAACGACATTATTAAATCGCCTACTAAACCTATCAATAAGTTGAGGAATTAATCCAATTTCTGGGGCTAGTATCAAACAACTTTTTTTCTTAAGAAATTGATCTTCAGCAATTCTCATATACACTTCTGTTTTACCTGAACCTGTTTCGCCCCAAAGAAGTAATGCATCTCCTGGTTTCATTGTTTGAAATTCTTGAAATGCAATTTTTTGCTCATTTGTAAGATTTGGTTTTTTCGTTGCGATATGATCTTTTACAAAGGAATTTAATTTACTATTTATATTTTTTTTTCTTTTAGATTTAGCAAGATAATTTTTACTGACCATTGAGTTAATTAGAGTGTAATTAAAACCAGACTTTATTAATTCACTTTGCCAATTACCTTTTTTAGATAAAGTATCCATTAAAAAAAATTCTTTTTTGGTTAATCCATTTTTCTTAATATCAAATTCTTTTTTAGTTTCAATCCATATTTGATCTTTTAAACCTTTAGAGAAATTTTTATATTTACCAATCCAGCCAGGAGGAAATGCAGTTTTAAACATTTTTAAATTACTAACCATATAAAAAGAGGCTAGGGAGTCTATCAATTCTCTCCAAGATTCATCAATTATTTTTTTCTGCAAAATACTTTCAACAAACAAATATCTTATGCTTTTTCCTCCAGTAATATTTGATTCATCATTATTGATTGTCGAAAAGTCTTTTTTGGAGATCACCAACCCATTCAATAATCTCCCCCTTAGTCTCACACTTACAATATCTCCAACTTCTGCTCCAAGATTATTTCCATCTAAATAGTAAAAGCTTTCATTACTACTACCTATATCAAGCAAAATTTCCAATTTGTAGGAGATATTTAATAACTGATTACTTGCCGGCTTCAAAACTTTTTCTTAGTATTGGATTGTTGAACATTCCACAAAGTGTTTTTTGCACATTGTAAGTATCCTGCTCTTAAGGGAGACATGAAGCTCTGATCATTGACTGAAAATTCAAAAATGATCTGCCTGTCTGAGAAATCCCAAGACTTTTTACTTTAGGTAATCTATAGCACTATTTAAATTTTTCAACAATTTAGAAAACTTTTCTTATTCTCATTTTGTGAAAAAGTTTTTTAAACATTAAGGGGACTTTACTACTAAATGTTCAAATTAGCCCTAAATAAAATTTTATCTAGTTAAATTCACCGTAGAAAGGAGTCAATTATGTGTCCAGTCGCAGCAGAATCAAAGAATTCCAAGCCTAGTTCAAAAAAAAAGATCAATAAAAAAATTAATACAAATTTAGAAACAGTAGTTGAAGAAGATAGTAATAAAAATAATCAAACTTTACAGACATCTGCTGAGTTAAACGAAAGCAATATTGAAAATAACAATAATGAATTTAGTGATTCTGAAGAAGAAGATAAAGGGCTCGGGAATATAAAACTTGGGCCAAAAGGTATCTACACTGAAGATTCAATAAGAGTTTATCTCCAAGAAATTGGAAGAATTAGACTTTTAAGACCAGATGAAGAAATTGAGCTTGCAAGAAAAATTGCTGACTTACTCCAATTAGAAGAGCTAGCAACTCAATATGAGTCAGAAAAAGGACATTTCCCATCTGTAAGAGAATGGGCCGAGTTAATAGATATGCCTCTTCCCAAATTTAGAAGAAGACTTCTCTTAGGGCGGAGAGCTAAAGAAAAAATGGTTCAATCAAATTTAAGATTAGTTGTTTCCATTGCTAAAAAATATATGAACAGAGGTTTATCATTTCAAGATTTAATCCAAGAAGGAAGTTTGGGTCTAATTAGGGCAGCGGAAAAATTCGACCATGAAAAAGGTTATAAGTTCTCTACATATGCAACTTGGTGGATTCGCCAAGCCATTACAAGAGCAATTGCGGATCAAAGTAGAACTATTAGATTGCCAGTTCACTTATACGAGACAATATCCAGAATTAAAAAAACCACAAAAGTTCTTAGCCAAGAATTTGGCAGGAAACCTAGTGAAGAAGAAATCGCTGAGAGTATGGAAATGACAATCGAAAAATTAAGATTTATAGCTAAAAGTGCGCAACTTCCTATTTCTTTAGAAACTCCAATAGGGAAAGAAGAAGACTCAAGACTAGGAGACTTTATAGAGGCTGATATAGAAAATCCAGAGCAAGATGTTTCTAAAACTTTACTAAGAGAAGATTTGGAAGGAGTATTAGCCACTCTTAGTCCAAGAGAAAGAGATGTTCTCAGATTGAGATATGGAATTGATGATGGAAGAATGAAAACTCTTGAAGAAATTGGCCAGATTTTTGATGTGACGAGAGAAAGAATTAGACAAATAGAGGCAAAAGCCCTAAGAAAACTTAGACATCCAAATCGAAATGGGGTTTTAAAAGAATATATAAAATAAAAAAAGTTAAGTATAATAATTAGCTTTAAAAACTGGCAAAATAATAGCTTAAAATAAATTCGACTTAATTTTTAATTCAAACTCAAAATAATATTTAATGACTAATTTTAAGCTAAAAATAGCTAGTAGAAGAAGTAAGCTAGCAATGGTTCAAACTTTATGGGTTAAAGATCAACTAGAAAGGAATATTCCCAATTTAGAGGTATCTATAGAAGCTATGGCAACTCAAGGTGACAAAATCCTTGATGTAGCCTTAGCAAAAATAGGCGACAAAGGCTTATTTACAAAAGAACTTGAAGCACAAATGCTCGTAGGCCATGCAGATATAGCAGTACATTCTCTAAAAGATTTACCAACCAATTTGCCTAATGGCCTTAAATTAGGATGCATTACAAAAAGGGAGGATCCTGCAGATGCTTTAGTAGTAAACAAAAAAAATGACTGTTATAAATTAGAAAACTTACCTGAAGGTTCGATTGTTGGAACAAGCTCCCTAAGAAGACTTGCACAATTAAGAAATAAGTACCCACATCTTGTTTTCAAAGATATCAGGGGAAATGTTATTACAAGAATTGAAAAATTAGATGCAGGAGAATTTGATTGTATAATTCTTGCGGCCGCTGGTTTAAAGAGATTAGGCTTTGAATCAAGAATTCACCAGATTATCCCAAGTGAAGTTTCCCTTCATGCCGTTGGCCAAGGAGCACTAGGCATTGAATGTAAATCTGATGATAAAAAAGTTTTAGAAATTATAAATATCTTAGAAGATAAACCCACCAGTCAAAGATGTCTAGCAGAAAGGGCTTTTTTAAGAGAGCTTGAAGGTGGATGCCAAGTCCCAATAGGTGTGAATAGTAAAATTCAGAATGAACAACTTTGCCTTACTGGTATGGTTGCATCTCTTGATGGAGAAAGGCTTATTAAAGATCAATATATTGGCAATATTAATGATCCCGAAGAAGTAGGCAAAGAACTAGCTAAAAAATTAAAGCAGCAAGGTGCCGAAGAAATACTAAGCGAAATATTTGAAAAATTTAGAGAAAAATAAAATTAGTTAATTTACTAATTTAGGATCAATTTCTTTTTTGTATCTCTCTTCACAATCTTTAATCACTTTAACAGCTTCTTCTATCCCAAAAAAACCATTGACAGTACATGTTCCTGGTTTTTTTAGATCTTTGTAGTGCTCCCAATAATACTTTGTTTCTTTTAACCAATGATCTCCAAGGTCTTCATAACTTGAGATATGATCCATTCTTTTATCAAGTGGATCTCCATCTTCATCCCATGTCCTTGGAATACATCCATAAGCAAAAGGATACGCAAGTGATGAATAACCTACCCTATCAAGTTTAAGATGGCCCGTTTCTGTAATTAATTCATATTTATTTATGGTATTAGAGTTCAATTCAACAATAGTGTTTATTATTGTATTTGAGCTGTCAGTGAAAGCATTTAGTATGTGCAATAAATTTGGGGTAACCCTGCTTGGGGGCTGATTTAGATTTGCCATCAAGAAATTATTTTTGTTTATCTTACATCCTCACACCTAACCAAATTCTTTAAAAGTAATGTTTCAGCAAAAATCATTTATTTTAGACCTTAAATGATTAATAAAATAGTTTGGCGATAGTTCTTCATTAGTTACAGCTCTTACCAACTCCATACAATTAACTGATCTGCCATATTTATGTATATTATTTTTTAACCAAAAGATGATCTTTTGATATTCACCATTTTCAATTAAGTTGTCAATCAAACCTATGTCTCTTTCCATTTGAGAAGATATTTGCGCACTTATAACATGTCCTAACAAATATGAGGGGAAATATCCAAACGCCCCTTCACTCCAATGAACATCTTGAAGACAACCTTCTGAATCATTAGATGGTTTAATTCCTAGGAGTTCATCATATCTTTTATTCCATTCTGTTGGAATATCTTCAGCAGGTAACCCTCTTTCAATTAAATCTATTTCAAGTTCGGTTCTTATTAATATGTGTAAGCCATAAGTCAATTCATCCGCTTCAACCCTATTTAATCCTGCTTCCAAATGATTAATAGATTTCCATAGTTCTAAATAATTATTAAGAGAACATCCAGCTGAAACAAATTTGTTAAAAAATCTTTTTGAAAAAGATTTGGATTTAACTATTCTATTTTCCCAAAATAAAGATTGACTTTCATGAATACCCATAGAGGTTGCTTGACCTAAAGGCCAAGCAAACCATTGATGACTTTGAGATGGCAAACCCTGCTCATAAATAGAATGCCCCCACTCATGCGCAGTTGCTAAAAAACTTGATAATGGTTCACCTTCAACAATTCTTGTCGTAATCCTGTAATCATTAGGCCCTAATGTAATCGAAAAAGGATGGGGAGATTTACCAACAACAACTAGATCTTTATCTCTCCCAAACTCATCAAGTAATTGAGAACATAAATTATGTTGAGATTCTGGACTCAAATCCCAGTGATATTTCTTAGATTTATTAATCCCTCTAATCAACTCTGGGAGAGTATCTTTCAAAGGCTGAAACATTTTATTCAGCCACTTTAAAGTTAATTCAGGCTCAAAGGGTTGGGCTAAAGTTTCCCATGGTGAATATTGATCTGATATTTGTTTTGCCTCTTCAATCCGCAATTTAACTAATTCTTCAAAGAAAGGAAGAAAAATTTTAAAATCTGATTTTTCCTTAGCTTCTTGCCAGCTTTCATACCCTTTAGATTTTGCCTTTGCTAGAGACTCAACTAATTTAGGATCTAAATTTCTTTCTCTATTAAATTCCTTCAATAAAAGACTAATATTTCTTTCTTTATCTTTTATGAAAAGTTGATTATCGGAATTTCGTTCAATATCTGCTAGTTCATTTTTAGCAGATTGTATTAAATTAGAAAATTCCTCGGAAGAATTTCTTTCATGCAATACTTTTGCAATATAAGTAAGTTGTTCAGACCTCCAAGAAGCACCTTTCTTTGGCATTCCAGTATTCTGATCCCAATAAAGTGTATTTTGGATTGAACCTAATATTTGTGTTTCTTTAAGGTAAGCACCCAGCTTATTCCAATGAGTTTCAGCCAAAGATTTAAATGGAAATTAAATTTATCTTAAGATAAAAATTTTAATGTCTGCAGTAAAACATGCATCTTTATCCATAATAGGATATTGATTAATTAAGTTTTAACTTATATGGAACAAATATTTTCAAAATTAAAATTCATAACCCATGGCGAGGGTTTTATTGATATCACATATGATTTAAATTTATGTGTTGAAAAAAATAATTTTCATTCCGGAATTTTAAATTTAACTTCACTTCATACAAGTTGCAGTTTAACTATTAATGAGAACGCAGATCCAAATGTACTGAGGGACCTAAAAAAGTATATGCAATCGATAGTTCCCTATGATTCCTACTTAACCTTATCAAAAAATAGAGAAGAAATATCCTATAAACATTATCAAGAAGGGGCTGACGATATGCCAGCACATATTAAAACATCCCTAACAAACACTTGTTTATCTTTGAGTTTTCAAGACGGGAAAATTATGCTTGGCACATGGCAAGCAGTTTATTTATGGGAACATCGATTTGATCAAAAGGAAAGAATCATTAATGTACATATAATTGGTGAGAAAAAGTAAGATATTTATAATGTAATAAGTCAGATTTCTTATTTAATGGAACCCTACATTTTGCAAGATGAAGAATTGAATGAATTAGTTGTCAAAATACCTGGCTGGGAAATTAAATCTAAACAAATCCAAAGAGAATTTAACTTCGCTAATTTTATTGAAGCCTTTGCTTTTATGACTAAGGTTGCTTTAATCTGTGAAAAATATAATCATCATCCTAACTGGGAGAATGTTTATGCAAAAGTAATAATTAAATTAAATACACATGATCTAGGAGGTATTACGAATCTGGATCAAACATTAGCTTCGGAAATCAACAAAATTTTCGATCAATAAAAATATAAACTTGTTTTCAACTATTCAAAATGTCTAAAAATTTATTGCCAGTTACTATTATTAGTGGATTTTTAGGTTCTGGCAAAACTACACTTCTAAATCATATTTTAAAAAATCAAGTTGGTATTAAAACAGCTGTTTTAGTCAACGAATTTGGAGAAATCGGAATAGATAATGACTTAATAATAGAAGGCTCAGAAGATATGATCGAATTAAATAATGGATGTATATGTTGCTCTATCAATGGCGAATTATTAAATACCGTATCCAAAGTTTTAGAAAGAGCTGAAAAATTAGACTATTTGATTGTTGAAACAACTGGATTAGCAGATCCATTACCAGTAGCCATGACTTTTGCGGCTGGTGATCTTAGAGAAAAAGTAAGATTAGATTCGATAATCACTGTCATTGATGGAGAAAATTTTGATTTTGAAATTAATAATACAAGTGTCGCCTATTCTCAAATTTTATACGGAGATATCCTTCTTCTTAATAAATCTGATTTAGTAAATGAAAAACAATTAAAGAAAATAGAGGAGTTTATAAATAAAATAAAAAAAGAACCAAGGATTTTGAGATCAACTAATAGTGAAGTTGCATTACATACAATAATGAGCGTGGGTCTATTTGAGACAGATACTTTTGAATTCGAGAAAAATAAAAAAAATATAGAACAAAATTCAAACGATCACTCTTCTCATTCACACGATCACTCTTCTCATTCCCACGA
>LULP01000319.1_pt1 | contig 17417 bp, 12 predicted proteins | sample 728111 | NCBI WGS metagenome assembly LULP01 (sample SAMN03860286, study PRJNA289734) | marine metagenome | biome: seawater column; feature: ocean; material: water; isolation source: Red Sea water column Station 149 - depth 25m | place: Saudi Arabia: Red Sea | collected 2011-10-15 | depth 25 m
GCAGAGACCTGCATCAATTCGTTGGGGGGCTTGACCCCGGACCAGGTCCGATGGATATACAGCGACTTCACCGCAGCACAACTGGCTGATGCAGGTTGGGACACCAACTCTCTGGCCAACAGCGACAACGACGACTCCACCCACCTTTGGAGCGAGCTAGACGCCAGCTGCCCAGCATCCGAGATCAAGATATCGGGAGCCGACTCAGAGTCAGGTACCTACGAGTTCTTCATGGACGCAATGCTCAATGGAGGGGACGGTGGCGAGACATTCGACTTACAGAGGCCAGACGGTTACACCAACAGCGCCGAGGACGAGGTTGTAGTCAACTACCTCACATCAAACGGTGACTCGATCGGATACTTCGGGTACGCCTACTACAAGGCGAATCAAGACACCCTTACTGCCGTGGCAATAATGAACGATGCGGGAGAATATGTAGCACCCACTCCCTCGACGGTAGCAGACGGCTCGTACAACCCACTAGGGAGATTCATCTACATGAATCTGCACCTAGACTCTAACGACCTGGCACTGACACTTCCCTTCCTTGAGTTCGGATTCTCCAGTGCTGGCGATGCCCTAGTTAACCAGGTGGGATACGTGCCGCTCACAGCAGGACAGGACGCTGAAATGGAACTACAGAGGTTATCCTGGATGTACCACACGTACGTATGGACGGATGCCCAGAAGGACGATTACTGGTGCGGCACCGATCAGACAATCACCGTAGCCGGTTCTAGCACGGTGCTCCCAGTAATGCAGGGCTGGGGCGAACTTTACTCGGATCCCGGAGGCCTCTGCCCCGGATACACCCTGACAATAGAGGGCGGCGGCAGCGGTGCCGGAGCAGGTCGCGTGTGCGACAACTCCGAGAAGGGCACAGCGGTAATGATCGGGGACATGTCCAGGGGATGGAAGGCAGAGGAAGCCACGTATCACGGAAACGGAGTCTACCACTGCCTGAAGGGAGATACCTCCATCAAGGTGACGCAACTGCCAGTCGGGTTAGATGGACTTTCAGTAGTCGTGAAGAAGGGCGGAGCTGCGGATACCTGTGTTTCTAATATGGGTGGCCTGACCGTTGATCAGGTACGCTGGATATTCAGCGACTACACCGCGGCAGAGCTAGTAGAAACCGGTTGGGACACCAACTCTCTGGCCAACAGCGATGGCGACGACTCCACCCACCTGTGGAGCGAACTAGACGCCAGCTGCCCAGCATCCGAGATCAAGATAGCCGGTGCCGACTCAGAGTCAGGTACCTACGAGTTAGTCCAATGGCGATGCAATCGGCTACTTCGGTTATGCCTACTATGTCGCAGAGCAGGACAAACTTTCCGCTCTTCCCATACAGAACAGCGCTGGAAACTTCATCGCTCCGAACGCAGAAACGATAGCGGATGGGAGCTACAACCCGCTCACTCGTGCCATTTACATCAACGTAAACCACGAGTACATGGACGAGGTATACAACTACCTCAGATATGCATTCAGCGCCCTCGGCGACGAAGTCGTCAACACCGTCGGATATGTCCCACTATCCGCATCCTCATCCGCATGGCAGGACACTTGGATGCGAGTAGAGGCAGTCATCAACAACTCGTGATGACTTACGTAAACTCAGCCCGCCCTCATCGGGGGGCGGGCTGAACCAACAATATAGAGTATATATTTTGACACTTAAATCAAAACATACCTGGGTTAGCCTGATGTCCGGAGAAGGGAATACAGGTTTCGATATCCGTAGGCTCGCATCCAGGATAGAGTCCGGAGCGCCGAGCACGGTCCTTTTCTCACTAGCCATTTCCGTGGTACTGGTAACTGCGGGGATAATCTATGTCCTTGTGGTCAGAGCTGCGCCTTTCTACTCTGCTTTCGGTTGCGGAGCTGATGTCTTCAGCCCCCCTGACGATTGGTCCGATTCAGTGAAAGAAGACCTATGGGATTCGGCAAACTATAGTGACGGCTCCATAATGGATCCCCTGTGGCTAGACTCTACATGCATCGTATCATACGATAATGAATCAATGATCGGGCTCGATGAGCCACTGATAGTTTTCGAAATGGACAGAGACTCGCTGGGAAATCCACTGGAAGATCCAGAAGGACACCTCGGTTACTCCGGTAACTGGACCGTTCATCCGAATAGGCAGTATATCTGGGCATACCTCGATGAAAATCCCGAGGACAACTACTCTGTTGCGGAAGGGGAGTCTCTGAAGGATGCCCAGATACCACTGGGGTTGATGATAGAAACAAATCCCCAGACCAATAGGGCTAACGAGGGTGCACTGATACTCCACAAGTCGGATCCCGACCTCAAGAGAGACTGGTTCGTGATCACTTGGGCGATGAGTGACAGATCACAAGTAGACGTAGACGGGGATGGCAAACCCAATATCGGGGTGGATGAGAGGGGCACGGACCTAGATACCGACATAGATAACGACGGATTTGACAATGATCGTGACGACGATATGGACAACGACGGGATACCAAACGCTTTCGATCCGGATGAGCGGATTCCTAATGTCGACTTTTTCGGCCTATTCCTTGGCTTATTGACCATAATTTTCGTGATTATGAATGTCTTCGCACCTATGTGGTTGTCCAGGTTCGATGATGAAGTCATCGACTCCACTATATCCCCATTGAACTCATTCTCAGTGGTAATTCTGATAATCTCCTCCATCGGGCTAATCTACCCGATGTCCCAATCAAGAGAACACCACTCGGGTCGATTGCAGCAGCATTTGCACTACTGTGGCTTTCCATATTACCCACTCACGCGATTCAAACAGGCCACCTGATGGCCCTAGGACTCTCCCTTCTGCTACTCCAAGTAACGATGTCTGATACGAGGAACCGAGTAAAACCAGACTCAACTCCCCTGGTAATTTCATTTCCGCTGTGCAGAGACAGTTGGTCCCCAATTTCAGAAAGATCCCTCGGAGATAATGCATCACAGAGGGCTCGTAACATCGCCAGGTTGGGGATACTCCCATTGGCCCCCTTGCTGGATTTTTCCCGCAGCCTCAGGAAATTCGCTACCCCTCGCTCGTCTTTTCTGGACAGGGACTTCAAATCTCTTCTTTGGGTAGTCGCCACAGTAGCCTTGGTTTTATCCTTCTTGGATCTCGTAGCAAGGATCGACGGGAGCATTGGGGAATTCCTGACCCAGACACTGTGGCGAACTGACATTAGGACGGTATCAATAGTCACCGTCTCAGAGAATTTGTCCATTGGCGTGAACGCACTATTGCGGACAACCCTACAAGTTGCACTTGGAGCCCTAGTGATCGCAATTCCCCTTGGCCTAGGGACTGCGATATACCTTTCCGAATATGCAGATCCAAGAACTTCAAACCTAGTTAAGCCAACTCTCGAGATCCTAGCAGGGATCCCCTCCGTCGTCTACGGCTTCTTCGCTTTCGTGGTAATTTCCCCGATAGTGATGGATGTAGGCTCGCAACTTGTAGAATGGGGGTGGATGGCCGACGAGCCCCAACAGTTCAACCCTATCAACGGGGCCATAGTGGTCGGAATCATGATCACGCCTCTAATCGCCAGTCTATCGGAGGATGCTCTCAGATCTGTTCCAAATAGCCTCAGAGAGGCATCATACGCACTAGGGGCGACTCCGGTCGAAACCACCTTCAGAGTGGTAATCCCATCAGGACTCTCGGGAATCCTCGCTTCGATTGTATTGGCATTCTCCAGAGCTATTGGGGAAACAATGGCCGTAACTATCTCCGTGGGGACAGCCGCGTACTACACAAGAAACATGTTTCTGAGTTCTCAGACAATGACTGCGTACATTGCAAAGAAAATCCAGGGGGACCTTCCCGCGGGAACATCTGCATACTACTCAATGTTCGCAGTCGGACTATATCTGTTCATAATTACCCTAGGATTGAATATGGTCGGCCAGAGAATAATGCATCGCTTCAGGGAGGCATACGAATGAATGGAGAAAACCACGGTTTCAGCCTTTTCGGAGTTAAATCGCTGCCTCAGAAGTCTCGAAAGAAAAGAGATAGAATAGCGAATGCTGGAAAAGCAACGTTCATCCTGATTGCTCTGACCTGTGCAATCATACTATTCACAATGGTGTCTAGAATATACTCTGAAGCATATGTCCCTTCGGAAGAAACCGAGGTTAGCGGAATAGGTGCCAATAAGCCCCTGTCCGAGACAGTAAAGTCTTGGAACGTAGAGACGTGGAACGAGGACTGGTCAGTCGACGATCCTCGAAGAGAAAGGACAAACGTCACCCTAAGGGCCGAGTGGACGGAGGTCAAGTACGAGGCTTACAACCAAAACGGGGTATTGGGAATAACATTCGATCGATACGAAGACATCCAGAGATATCTTTGCGATGAAGGGATTATGGCGGACTCATTCGCCCCGTACGAGTCCTGGAAACCCAAGCACCTTCTCCCGGGACAAGACAGAGAACCTGCGTCGTACGATCCAATCTCTGACCAATTCTTTGACATTTTCCTTCGGGACACCCCCCCTACCGCTGGAATTGGAGACTTCTGGATAGACTCCTCGGATGGAAACATTGCTCACATCTGGAAGGGGCTGAGATGGGAAGAATTAGGCCCACAGTCTTCGATGTTCTCCGAGATTTCCCAGAGATATCCTTACGATGAGGGGTCCCGGGATCCAATATGGTCCGATCAGAAACTCCGCGTTTACTACAGCCCAATAGAGCCTCTGTTTAAGTCGTCGGGGGACATTTGGATTGTCACAGACGAGTCCGGGGACAGAATCGATTTCAGAACCTACAATTACACACTTTGGAAGGAAAACCGCTACACATCAGGATGGGGCTGGGAAAATGGCAGCCTGGAAGAATTACCAAGCATTCTCCCCTTGCCGGAAGAACTTAATGAAGAAATCCATCCGGAATTCTGCTCAAGAGCAGAAGTGGCCGTCTTCATCCAAAGAAATGGACTCACCGGTTCTTACGAGATTTACCACATTTCCCATGATGACGGATACTCTTTCCGAGTGAAGCCGGGATCAACCAAGGCCATTCACAATGACCTGGAAATAGTCCTGTCCAATCTCTGCGAAGGGTCTTTCCACAGCTCAGGGATCAGAGCGGACTTTTCTATACCCGAAGGAGATTTCTGGTACAATATCTCTTCATTTCCTCCAAATTACGGGGGAGCGGGTCACGTAGGTGAAGGGGACTATTGGGTCGATTCCGATTCTTCCAGCAGCAAGGCATACCGTTTTGAGAACGGCTCTTGGAAGGTCGACTATACGATTTCCCCGCCCATATACCCGTGCGATAGAATGACTCTAATGATTAGGGCTGACGGAGAGTTCTCGTATGGCAACATGACTCAATGGAACAAATATGGAGTCAGACAAGACTCCAGCTTCTTCTACGACCAGGAACCGAATGAAATCCAAACAATCACCCTTCATCCTGCCCAGATAGGCCAATCAGGCTTGGGATCATTGTGGTTGGAGCACACAATGAATTACACCGTAACCTTCACTCAATTAGAAGGCCCTCCATCCGATGCCAGGGACGGCTCATACAAGGAGGTCGACGACTTCATCCTCGGTCCGATGGGCGATTGGCTGAACTCTAGAATCTTCAATGACGGGGACCAGGATAACGACGGAATTTACGATGTCTGTGATGATGACATAGACGGGGACAACATCAAGAACCCAATAATGGGTGGAGACCAAGGCGACCCCGAGTCATTGGAAAGGGCCCTGAGCCAATGTCCCCAAGCTGTTCCTATGGTCCTAGAAGACGGCCAGATCAACGAAGAATGGATGATCGACACAAATTCTGATGGGGTCCATGACGACACCGAGGACGATGACATAGACGGGGACGGGGTGAAGAACCTTGTCGATGGCCAAGGACACAATCTAGCATCACTAACAGATAGCGCAAGATGGGGGTGGCCCGAAGAGGGAATGACATCCTCGGAGGCGATTGAATTCTACCAATCACTCGACCCATCCTCCTCGGACAAAGGCCTAGAGTCCCTGATAGGGATCTGGGAGGACGCCAGAGACTCCGAAGAAAGGATGTGCGATGAGTCATACAAGAACAAGTTCCCATCACTCGCAAAGGATGACTGTAGACGCTCTACAGAGTTCAACGCTAACCCCCCAATGGATGCAGACGAGTGGTGCGAAGGGGCAATGACGCTATTGCAACCAAGAGTCTGGTCTTCCTACTGCGGCATCTCGACATCTTTGGAGACGGGTATCGATGAATATCAGGATCCCTTTCCGCTGGAAGAGATATTTGCATACGCCCTCCTCATTGCAGTCTTCTTGCTGATGATCTCCCCCGGGGTGGTGGTTCTCCCTGCAAGCAACTTCCTTAGGAGATTCGATGGCGATATGACAGAGTCAAATCCCTCCTGGTCCAGAATATCCTACCTGTCAGAACTCCTAGGGCGGCTAGTCTCACTTGCTATGAGGTCAATATTGCTGATCGTCGGAGCTTACATTCTGTCACAAACACTGGCATCGCCGATAGCAATCAGGATCTTCGTATTCACCATCGGAATCTCACTAACATTGATGTCAGGGCTGGCTGTATTAACCTCAATATCATCAATCATCAAACTCAGGCCAGAAGATGGAGTCAGGCCGTCTGAAGGGGCGGTAGAGGGGACCTTCCTCCTTCTAACATTGATAACATGGTTAGTCGTAGCCGACTGGGTAATCGATCGCGGAATCTTGTCCGGGTCAATCTGCCTACTACTAGCACTGTCTGCAACAAAAAGGATGGCGGCCGGTGCATCGCAACTGACTCGAAGCCAGAGTATCAACTCCGACAGGGTCAAGAGAGTTGTGATGGGAAGAGACGGTTGGATAATAGTAGCCTCAGTCTTCCTCATCGTGGGATTCTTTACTATCCCATTCGAGGTAGTCAACTCCTTCATTTTCTCCAATTTCCCCTCACAGCAACCATACCGGGCGGGATTGAGGGCCGCTTTCTGGGGGAGCGTGTATGTTGTGGGTTACACAATGATATTCGCCATCCCCGTATCCATAGGGGGGGCAATCTGGCTGGAAGAGTACGCTCCAAGAGGGAAACTTCAGTCCGGGATACAGACCCTGATAACCAACCTAGCCGGAGTCCCCGCCGTAGTCTTCGGTTTGTTCGGCCTTGCATTATGCTCCTCAGACCGAGGATTCGGAATGGGCCTAGGGGGGACCATCCTCACTGCGGGAGTGACAATGGCGACAATGGCAATGCCAACCATAGTTATTGCAAGCCAAGAGGCACTCCGAGCAGTCCCTCCATCATTGAGAGAGGGAGCATTCGGAATCGGTTGCACGAAGTGGCAAGTGGTCAAGGACCACGTCCTCCCACACTCCATGCCGGGAATGATGACGGGCACCATACTTGCAATGTCCAGAATTATGGGCGAGGCAGCACCTCTGATACTAGTAGGTGCGGTGACCTCAGTTTTCCAAGAACCAGACCCGCTCTACTACGTAGACTATACCTGGCTCCCCACCATCGATGGATTCTTCCAATGGGTGCCGGGCTTGGAGTCTAGGGTATCAGAGATGCCTATGTGGGCAGATAGGCCAATCATGACTGCAGACCCAACTTCTTTCACAACCTGGGGTTCGAACCCCGGTGGAAAATACACCGTCCTACCGGTCCAGGTATACACTTGGACCGATCAGCCAGAGGAGGGATTCAAGGTCGCGGCCGCAGGTGCATCACTGGTGCTTTTGGGAACGTTGGTCATGGTCAACTCCGTGGCAATCCTCGTCAGGGCGCACTTCAGGAGATTCTCACAGGCTTAAGGGGGAAAAACAATGAAAAAAGAAAACGCAAAGAAGGAGAAAATCAGGAAATCCGTCCTGGAAAAACTGAGGGAGATTATGGAATCAGACGGCGAAGTCAGCGATGAGGAGCAAGTCAGATTCGATAGTATGGAGAGGACACTGAACGACTTATCCAGAGAACCATCCAGAAGCGAAGTCAGACTGATGCTCACCTCGATGTCCAAGGTAGACGGAGTGGCAGATTTCGCAGAGTCAGCAATCATCAAGAAATTCATGGAGTCGCTCCCAGAGGAGAAGCCGAAGGACAATGAAGGTGAGAAAGGGGATCTTTCAGATAACATCAATCCGGACACTCTCCAATCAACCAGGGAACTCCACATAGATGGCGAGGCGCAAATAGAAGTCAAGGATCTTAACCTAAGATATGGCTCAGCACAAGCTCTATTTGACGTCTCAATCCCAATAGAGAAAAACTCCGTAACCTCTCTAATCGGACCATCAGGTTGTGGGAAGTCTACATTGCTCAGATGCCTGAATAGAATGAATGACCTAATCCCCATCTGCAACTTTGACGGTAGCATCGTTTACGATGGCGATGACATCAACAAGTCAGGCACCGACCTTGTAAGGCTAAGGAGAAAGATAGGGATGGTGTTCCAGAAGCCCAACCCATTCCCCAAATCAGTATTCGACAACGTATCATACGGGGTTCAATTACACTACAACCCCTCAAGGAGGAAGATGAACGAGATAGTCGAGAAGTCACTCACCAGTGCCGCTCTTTGGGGAGAGGTTTCGGACCGCCTGCATGAACTAGGGACCAGCCTTTCAGGAGGCCAGCAGCAGAGGCTCTGCATAGCCAGGACCATCGCGGTCGAGCCAGACGTAATTCTGATGGACGAGCCATGCTCCGCGCTAGACCCCATAGCCACGGCCAAGATAGAGGACTTGATTACGCAGCTGAAGGAGCACTTCACAGTGGTCATTGTCACTCACTCAATGTCCCAGGCAATGCGAGTCTCGGATTACACCGCATTCATGTTCCTTGGCAGATTGATAGAGTTCGACAAGACGGAGAAGATCTTCAACAACCCGGGCAATGAGCTGACAGAGAGATACATTTCGGGAAGGTTTGGCTGAATCGTGATCCGGGCACTCGGAAAGAACTCCAAAACCCCAACAAATTAGTTATATAAAATATATAGTTTACATAATAACTATAACCTGTACTGCGATAGCGCTAGCGATGGCTGGTAACTCGAGGGTCTGGGCCCTGATCGGAATCTCGATCATTTCCCTAGCTTCATTGACAGTCGCGGCAACAAACTCGATCGCCATAGAGAGGGGGGAGGTTTCGGCCCTCGGTTCAAACGAAATCTTCTGCATCGCCGACTCATGCATGACTTCTGAGATAGTTTACATTGAGGGGGACGAAACAACATATCTCGTATACATGCCACCAGGATTAGATTCCAACAAGAAAGTAGGAACGCAATATTACGGGCTAAAGATGAGCCTGGGGAGGTGAAGAAATGAATGAAGAAGTGATGGATGTGGATTTGGATAGCGTAGAGAACTTCGCACTGCTTAGACTCAGAGTGAACGACGAGTCCTTCGCCCACATTGAGGTCAGACCCTGTTCCGGGGAAGGTGTTGTCCTGCAAATCTTCCAGATAATGGGGGACAATTCCAGAAAGGCCGTAAAATGGATTCCAAACATTCCAATTAACTAGGTCGGGGCAGTGTTTCCACTGGCCATAGAATATGGTAATTTTGAGACCTCTTGATTACTATTGTTCAATCTTAGATTATTTGGAAACTGGATATTCATTGTTATCTACGCAGGGCTTTTGAGTACTATGACAAAAGCAGGTATGAACAAGGCTGGAGCAATGACGCTCCTAATGATGATTGCAGCTCTAGCGGGCTGCGTAGGCGGAGAAACCGATGTCGATTTCGACCAGGCTCTGGTGGATCTTCAACCCGCATCGAGCAACGATTGCGAGGACGGGGGGACATGGGTCCATATCGGACTGGATGCAAATAAGAACGGTAATCTCGATACATCCGAGATAACCGAATCGGTCGCAGTATGCAACGGCCAAGACGGAGATCCCGGACCCCAAGGGCCACAAGGGCCCCAGGGAATCAGGGGTGCTTCCGGAGAGGACGGTACTGACGGGGCAAACGGCGACTCAGGACTGCCCGGACAAGATGGCGAACAGGGGGCCACTGGGAACACCGGAAGTATGGGTCCAGTAGGACCTACTGGGCCTGTAGGGCCCGCCGGGATGGACTTCGTCCACTGCCTTGCAGGGGATGGAGCAGCGTCTGTCAATGCCATGGTGGAATACTGCCCAGATAGCACGACTATCCTCGCTCAAGGCTCTTCTTACACATGGTCGCTTGTAGGGAGCTTCCACTCAGCGCCACTTGGTTGCGACATGGGGGGGGACGAGTGCGAGGGGTACGCGGAGGTACCAGCCTACGACGCAGCGTCACAAAGGGCCTTCGTTGTCAATGCAGAAGACAGCTCGGTCGACATCATCGACATGAGCACTCCTAGTGATCCAACTCTGCATTTCCGACTAGTAATAACCAATGGAGAACCAAACAGCGTTGCCGTCAGCCCTAACGGACTAGTCGGCGTGGCCGTTGCGGTCGACCCAAAGCAAGACGACGGCCTCGCAATGTTCTTCGATACCGATGGGTCACTCGTAGGCTCGGTCACCGCTGGCGCACTGCCAGACATGATCACCTTCACGAACGACGGAACCAAGGCTCTCGTCGCCAATGAGGGAGAGCCGGACGATGACTACGACATTGATCCAGTCGGCTCGGTCACAGTGGTGGATGTTTCGGATACCACAAGCCTGACAGCCACACAGGTCGGATTCACGTCCTTCAATTCGCAGATGGCTACTCTAGAGGCTAGCGGAGTCAGGATATTCGGGCCCGGTGCAACAGTGGCCCAGGACCTAGAGCCGGAGTACATCGCCGTTGCTGGTGACGACTCGACTGCAACAATAGTAATGCAGGAGAACAACGCAGTCGCTACCCTCGACCTATCGACCAACACCATAACAGGAATCCATGCCCTCGGGTTCAAGGATTACTCAACACTATCACTCGATCTTAGTGACAAAGACGGAGGAGTCAACTTCCAGAGCTGGGACAACGTCAAGGGCATGTACCAACCTGATGCAATGACCTCATTCGTAGCTAGTGACGGAATCACCTACTACGTCTCTGCCAACGAGGGCGATGCAAGGGACTATGATGGATACTCCGAAGAGGAGAGAGCCGAGGATCTAAATCTAGATGCGACTGCCTTCCCGAATGACGTTTCTGATGCCAATCTCGGTCGCTTGAAGACGACCACCGCTGATGACTGTGGAGACACAGATGGTGACGGGGACATAGACTTCATTTGCAGTTACGGAGCTAGGTCATTCTCTATATGGAAGTATGACAGCAACGGGGACTTCGTACAAGTCTGGGATAGCGGCGACGAAGTCGAGCACCTGATGGCAGTGAACGATCAGTGGTTGAATTCATACACAGCAAAAAGGAACGACGACAAGGGTTCTGAACCTGAAGGCGTCATCACTGGCGAATTCGCAGGCAAGACCCTCGCATTCGTAGCTTTGGAGAGATCAGGCGGAGTGATGATCTATGATGTCACTAATCCCGCCAACCCGTTCTTCGTCCAGTACGTGTACATGCACGATCACGTCTCGCCAGAGGCAATGGCATTCGTATCAGGGGCAGATAGCCCCAACGGAGCACCAATGCTGATCGTGGCAAACGAGGTAAGCGGTACGGTTGCCGTATTGCAACCAATGGTCTGAGACCAATGAAAATGGGCAGGGGGGCAAGGCTCCCCTGCCCAAACATTCTCATTTGTCAGCCGACAGATAGTTAGATTCGGCACCGCGGGGAAATGTAATGGAAATCCTCCTATTGGCTTTCATAGGGACCTTTTTCGCCGCAGCGCTGACTGTCCCTGCTGGATTCGGCCTCTCAACAATGCTGACTCCGATCGTACTTCTGATGATGGGCCCACATGAAGCAGTGGCAGTAGTTGCGGTCGTCCATGCGGCTCACAATGCTGGCAAATTCATCGCCCTGAGGGATAGCGTGGACTTCTCAGCATTCAGGCGCTATGGGGTATGGCTGGTATTCGGCTCTATCGCTGGAGCACTGCTGCAGAACCGCGTTCAACAGGAACCGCTATTGGCTCTAATCGGGGCCTTCCTGATAATCCTCCCAATATTGACCCTAAGCGAGTCATGGACTGGGTACAGGATTCCCGAGGCCAATGACAGGCTCGGCGGCCTCGGATCAGGATTCATGGGGGGCCTTTCAGGACACCAGGGTGCACTAAGGGCGATGTTTCTGACACGTCGTTTGCCAGACAAGATGTCCTATGCAGCCACTGCGAGCGTTCTAGCCCTCTGCGTCGATCTCTCAAGGGTCCCGGTTTACATCCTCTCTCGGCCCGAAGAAGTCTACCAGCACCTACAGCTGACTGCGGTACTGGTGATTTCCGCGCTGATAGGGGTCAGGGCAGGAAAGAAGTGGTTAGTGTCACTGAAAAGCGCATGGGTCAATAAAATGGTAATGTCGGGAATAATTGCCAGCGGCGTATTCTATATCTACATGGCACTTCATTGATTTTGAGAGTCCCCTGGATATACCACAAAGTAATACGCACCAGTCTACTCGAACATCCGCTCGTTAGAATTCAATTGGAGGTTTTTTGATGGTTCAGAATGGGATTTTGATTGCTGTCGAGGGCATGGACGGATCCGGGAAGAGCACGCAAGCAAAGCTGCTGTACCACTGGTTGAGAGCCAAGGGACTGCCGGTCTTCCACACCGAGTGGAACTCCAGCAAGATTGTCAAGCAAGCGACCAAGATAGGGAAGAATACCCGCAGGCTCCTACCGATCACGTTCCACATGATACATGCCGCAGACTTCGCAGACAGGTGGGCACAGCAGATAGAACCGGTCCTGGAGATAGGCGGGATAGTGATTTGCGATCGCTACAAGTACACGGCCATGGCGAGGGACGGTTCCAGGGACGTCCCCCGGGAGGTCATCGAGGACACATACTCATTCGCGAGGGAGCCAGACCTTACCCTGTACTTCGACGTCCCAGTGGACGTCAGCTTCGATCGCATCGCCAAGGGCCGACCGAGCCTGAAGTTCTACGAGGCCGGGTTGGACATGGGCTGGACAACCGACCCTTTCGAGTCCTACAGGATCTTCCAAGGCAGGGTGTCCGAGATCTACTCTGGGCTGGTGGAAGAGGGCAGGATTGAACGACTCGATGCCGAGGGAACCGTGGCGGAGGTCCAGTCCAGGGTGAGGGAGACTTTCGACAAGCACATCGACCTCTCTGAGGTACAGGTCATCGACCAATCGGACAGGCTGGCGCAGAACCTCAGCGAGTCCGACATCGACTGGCTAACATACTCGGAAGGTGATGGGAAATGAGTCACGCGGGCAAGCTGATAGTAATCGAGGGGCCGGATAACGTAGGAAGGAGTCTGCACACACGCCTCCTTTCCGCCAGGCTGAAGGCGCACGGCATCGCAACCCACATCATAGGGCTGGCCCGCTCGGAACTGATGGGCGAGATAGTGAAATCAAGAACCACTGACATCCACCAGCTGAACTGGCGCACTAGGTCGCTCTCATCGCGGATCGGTACACACTCACTCCGAGGATCAGGGAGCAGGTGAGGGGCGGGGACGGGGATTGGATCGACTCGCTCTACTCCAATACCCCCAATCCCGATGCCATGATCGTACTGCACGCAGGACCACGGCGACTGTTGAATCGAATCATGTTCGGGGAGAGCTTGGAGGCGCTGAACCACTTCGAAGCAGGCATGGACCTCGCTCTCTCCTCATCTATCACCTCGTCCTTCCTGCAGTACCAAAAGATCCTCAGGAACGAGTTCCAGGAGGCTGGGAAGGAGAAGGGCGCTACCCTGATTCCAACCAGGCACACGGTGCAAGAGGTCCATGACAGGATATGGGACTCGGTCAGGCCAGTGGTCGAGCACATGCTGCAGCCGATCGACGGGAACTAGCCGATCATTCCCGCTACGATATCCGGCTGGGTCAGATAGGCGAGTAGCCCGATGCCTGCGAACATCATCATCCAGGACCCGGTTGCCTTGACAAGGGGGGAGTTCCTCCTCAGTGCCCACCACGGCTAGCCATGCGATGAACGGGAAGACCGCTGCTGCGGTGCAATCCACCGACGCGGCGCTGTAGCCGATACCCCACAGGTACATGTTCCGCCTGGGGGTGAACCTGTCGTCCTCCTCAGTGGTCATGTGCCTGTCCAGTAGCCTCTGGATACCGGAGAGTATGTGTGCCGTCCAACCCAACAGCATCAGGGCCCCGAGCACGACCAGGAGGAGCGCGATCCCCACGGCAATGTCATGCAGTACCCCTGACAGGTTCAGGAACTCGTCCAGCCCGAAGATCACTATCCCCACCGTTCCGAAGAAGGTCAGCTGCCCCAGAGCGGCGAACACCCCCACCTCGAAGGGGCTGGGGGCGGTCCCCTCCAACTTGCCTTCCTCGCGGAGCTCGTCCTCCCTGACCCCGAGGCTGAGGCAGTAGCTGATGTAGGACGGAAGAACGGGGAAGGCGCACGGCGAGAAGTAGACTAGGACCCCGAGGAAGAGGCCGATCACGAAGACCCCGGAGAACGACCTGTCGGCCTTCTCGATTCCGAACCTTAGGCTCTCCGCATCCCCCTCTATCGCCCTCTCAACTGCCCGGTCGAAAGCCCTCCAACCGTCGAGGGGGGTACCCGTCCCCTCCTTGGCCACGACGTACCCCTCGTGGTCGATCACGTACACCAGGGGGAGGTTCTGAGCCGCGTAGTACTCGACGATATCCCCCCTTGTCCCATTCTCGAGCATTATCGAGTCCGAAGCGCCGTTAGCCACTGGCCAGGGCATGTGCTTGCTGGACGAAGGGTCGCCGAACGTGTCGTTGATGCGTTCGAACGACTCGTACCGGTACCATGACCCGATTGAAAGTGCCACTACGGGGTATTCCGAGCTCAGCGACTGCCAAGAGCCTAGGTTTTCCTCCATGTGGCTCTGCACGTAGTGGCAGTTTTGGCAGTCTACAGCGGTGAAATCGAGGATGACTACGCTTCCTCTGAGGTCGGAGAGTTTCACCATCCCATCTTCGAGAGGAATGGAGTCGTCTATGCCAGTCCTGTTCATCGTCACCACCTCGAAATCCGGGACTTGCTCTGCATCCTCAGAGACTCCGTAGATGGACGAAGACAGCCCGAATATGGATAGCGATGCATAGGCAATGATGCAGAAGAGGACGATGCCGATGCCGAATGCCTTCCAGGTGTCCCGCTCTCTCAGAACCCACGTATCGAAGCCCTCTGCCACGGGTTTCCGAGCCCTTTGCCTCTTATGACCCCCGCGTGGCGATGATGCCCCTCCGTCACCAATCTTATGCGCGGAGGATTCCTGGCGATAAGGCCGGGCTCGTGGTCTAGGGGTTATGACGTCGCCTTCACACGGCGAAGATCGCAGGTTCAATTCCTGCCGAGCCCACCACCGACGATGTCATCCACCAGCGACGATGCCCCTATCCGGAGCCTCCCCGCCCCAGAAATCGACTCGTCACTCGACATTACCAGCCCTACCAGCCGCTCCGCGTCCTCCCTCCTCGAGATGCCTCCTGACAGCTTGATGCCAGGGGCACCCTCGAACGAGAGGCAGTGCCTGCTCACCTCATCCGCCAGTATCTCGGCATGCTCGTCCGAGCAGGGGCCACGCTTTCCCGTGCATGTCTTGACGAAGTCCGCCCCCGTCGATAGGGCCATCCTTGCGACTGCCCTGATCTGCCTCTCTTCCAGCATCGGGGTCTCGACAATCACCTTGAGAGGAAGTCCGGAGGAGGCTTCGCGCATCGCTATGAGCTTGGCCAACTCCTCCTGCCCGGGGAAGTCCCCCGTGTCTCTGGGCTCCAGCACGCAGTCAATCTCGTCAGCACCGCATGAGACGGCCTCTGATATGGCCAAGGAGATGTCCTCCGGGGATTCGTCCCCCTCGGGAAACCCTCCCGCCACGACTGCCAGCGAGACTCCCTCTCCCAGATTGTCCCGGGCTGATTGGGCGTGTTCGGGGAAGACGCAGACGGCAGCCGTACCTCGCTCGTTCGCGACTCTGCAGAGACTCGCAATATCCTCCTCGGACGCGCTCCTGTCCAACAGGGTCAGGTCAACCAGTTCGAGGATCCCCCTCGCTTCCATCGTCCCACTCATCCATGGCGACTCTCGAAGTCCGTCATGAAGGATGCGAGCGCTTCCACGCTCTCGATGGGGCACCCGTTGTACAGGCTGGCCCTGATCCCCCCGACGCTACGGTGGCCCTTCCAGCCGCCCATCCCGCTGTCTCCGGCCTCCTCCAGGAAGACCCGCTCCAGACTCTCATCAGCCAGCCTCCATGTCACGTTCATCATCGACCTGCATCCGGGGTCGGCATGCGGCCTCCAGAAGTCGCTGGAGTCGAGTATCTCGTACAGAACTCCAGACTTCTCGCTGTTCCTACCTATGGCGCCCTCTAGCCCTCCGTTCCTCTCGACCCATGCTAGGACCCTGTCCAAGACGAAAATCCCGAACGTGTTGGGGGTGTTGAACATCGATCCCTTCGAGATGTGCGTCTGGTAGTCCAGCATTGTGGGCAGTCCTTCCTTGCGCCTGCTAGACGCCCAGGGCGAGAGGATCACCACGGTCACTCCGCTAGGGCCGAGGTTCTTCTGGGCACCAGCGTAGATCAGATCGTGCTCCGAAACGTCGATCTTGGCACCGCAGATGTCCGAGCTGGCGTCAACTACCCTGGGCTTGCCGCCACTATCGGGGAGGTGGTGGAACTGAGTCCCGAATAGCGTGTTGTTGGATGTGTAGTGAAGGTACTCAGCACCGTCCCTAACGGAATAATCGCCGTCACTAGGTACGCTCCTGAAACCACTGCCGGAATCGTCCCAAACGTCACTCGCGTCCCCGATCCTATTGGCCTCCACCAGTGCCTTCTTCGACCAGATACCTGTCACCAGGTAGTCAGCCATCCCGCCCTCGCTCATCAGGTTCAGTGCACTCATGTAGAACTGGGTCGAGGCACCCCCTTGGAGGAAAAGGACCTCGTAATCATCGGGTATGGCAATCAACCCCCTAAGCCTGGACATGGCCGAGTCAATCACATCCTGGAAGGTCTGGCTCCTGTGTGACACCTCCATAAGTCCGAATCCGCTTCCGCCTAGGTTAGGGAGGGTTTCTGCAACCTCCTCCACGACCTCGAGTGGGAGAACGGCAGGACCCGCGCCGAAGTTGTGGATGCGACCCGATGGCCCCATACCAGCACGGGGCCACGGGCGGTCTTTCAGGCCATCGGATGAGCAATAGGGTTCATTTCTCGTTGTCCTGCCGCCGATTCGTGCTCCGTATCGGCCTGGTGATGCTCCAAGGCGCCCGCCATTCTCATATTGCGGCCCTTGAGCGGGCTTCAACAGAGACCGGGATAGATATCGAGATACACGAGTTGAGGAAATCCTCAGAC
>LULP01000134.1_pt1 | contig 17385 bp, 15 predicted proteins | sample 728111 | NCBI WGS metagenome assembly LULP01 (sample SAMN03860286, study PRJNA289734) | marine metagenome | biome: seawater column; feature: ocean; material: water; isolation source: Red Sea water column Station 149 - depth 25m | place: Saudi Arabia: Red Sea | collected 2011-10-15 | depth 25 m
GTATAAATTTATAATTTATTAATTCATTAATCACCCTAGTAAGATGTTCTTTACGATCATTTTTGTAGTCAAGATAATATGAATGTTCCCATACGTCAAATGCCGCAAGTATATCAACATCTTCTCCAACAGGATTGTCTGCATTTGGATAAGTTTTGAATTTTAAAGCACCATTTTCTAGCACTAGATATACCCAACCAGAGCCAAATCTTTTCATGCCTGCATCAATAAATGCTTCTTTGAATTTGTCCATAGAGTCAAAATCATCTTCAATTTTGTCCTGTAGTTCTTGCGATGGCTCTTCATAGTCTGGAGTCAATGATTGGAAGTATATAATATGATTATAATTTTGACCAGCATTGTTGAAGATTGCTTGATCATTATCTCTTGAATCAACAATTATTTGTTTAAGACTTTTATTTTCATATTCTGTTCCTTTGATAAGATCATTTAGTTTATCAACATATCCGGAATGATGCTTTCCATAGTGTAAGTCAATAGTATCTCGGCTTATTACAGGCTCAAGATCTTTCCGATCATATGGCAAATCCATTAGCATAAACTTGCCACCGTTGACGTTTACGTCATCTGCTACTTGATCTAGTTTCATTATTTCTTTTTTGGTCTACCACGTGTTTTCTTTTTGGTAGTTTTTTTAGTTGTTTTTTTTGTGGCATTTATTTTTTTTGTTTTCTTTGGTGTTGTTGTCGATTTAGTAGTGACAGCCGCTGAAGCAGTTACACTTGCCGGATCACCAAATATTAGTTTCATAAGTCCCATTGTTTGAGTCTCCTCTTTTTTATATTATTATACTTATTTTTTGGTAAACTGTCAATATTAGATGATCCCATATTGTTCAGCCAACATGGATGATGCAAGATTCTTTGCTTTAGATTCGCATTGGATATCAAACAAATCGCCGAATGGTTTTAGCCAATCATTGGTTGGCTTATGCCAATAGTAATCTGAATGTGCCCTGATTGTTGCCCTATTTTCACCTTGTGTAAAAAGATCTTCACGATCTAATAACTTATGTGCGTCTACCTTGTTTTGTAATGACTCTCTAGGTTGTGAGTAGTGCATTGCAGGTCGAACTCCACGCCATGAATTGATAATTCTTTTTATCCTATCGTCATCCACGCTGATCCATTCACCACAGTTTACCCAATGATGATGTATATCAAACACCAAAGCCACGTGTTTTTCTAATTCTAATATATCATCCAATCCCCATTTCATTTCTTCGTTCTCAATAGTAATTGTATTTCTGGCTTCTGGTGTTAACTTCGGAAGGACATCTATTATGCCTTGTGGTCCACGTTTGCCTGATATATGCACATTAATTTTAAAGTCTTGGAATGTTTTACCATATCCCATCCAACGTGCCATGCTGACATGATACTCAAATTCTTCAATACTACGTTTAATAATATCATCTGACTCAAATGCCAACACAGTAAACTGTCCTGGGTGGAAGGATATTCTTACTCCAAGACGTCTTGCTGTGTCGCCAACTTCCGCAAAGTGTTTTTCACAATATGCAATTACATCAGGCTTGGACCAAAAATATTTCCATGTGGCCTCTGTGGCAACAGGAAGCACAGGCGAACTAAGTCTACACATACGCAATGGTTCCGATAATGCTCCTGTGTATTTTATCAATTCATGTATGGAAGATATGTTGTGTTGCATCAGTTCCCATAGTCTTTCTTCTGCTTGATCCTTGTGTTCATTGAGCCAACGCACTGTGGTTGCTCTACAATTATATGGCTGTTCAGTTTCTTTAAGAACTTTTGGTTTAAGTGTGCGATCAGGATGTATGTATTTGCAACAGAAACCTAAACGCATAATTTACTATAACATTACTTGATTAATCGATTAAACATTACTAGATATAATCAACAAAGATAAAATATAATTTTTAATAAAATTTCCTTTTACAATGTAAACATTTATTTAACAACTCCAAAAAATTGGCAACATCATTCCCCTTAATTAAACTAAGAGTACTGAATAAATTGAAGCTGTGAAAATCAATGCACACAAAAATGTAAGTATGTTTAGAGCAAGTTAGATCAATTAAAGCGACTTTTTGCATAATCCATCTCAAAATAAGCCATTCCGTTGTACACTGCTGTAGAGATTGATTGCGACGATTTAGATACATTACATGGAAATCACCCCACTGGTTCAGATCATTATATTTTTGGCGGCTGCGCTACTGCTTGTGCCGTTGGGTAAGCGTTTTGGTATTCCGACGGTTTTAGGCTATTTGGTCACAGGCACGATCCTTGGTCCAAGTGTGCTGAATATTGCGCACGATACCGAGCAGATCGCACACTTGGCGGAATATGGCGTGATCATGCTGATGTTTTTGATCGGCTTGGAACTCCGCCCTCAACGCCTGTGGGAGTTACGTCAGTCGATCTTGCTGATGGGTAGTTTACAGATGCTGATCAGTGGCATCGTGCTGACTTTGGCGATTTGGCTAGTCTTTTCATGGCAGTTTAATACCAGTGTGGTGATTGGTTTTGCATTGGCTTTGTCATCGACGGCATTTGTCTTACAGCTTCTGCGAGATCGTGATCAATTGGCTACGAGCTTTGGTCAGCAGACCTTTTCGATTTTACTCTTTCAAGATGTTGCGGCAATGGTGTTGTTGGCGTTGATTCCCGTACTCGCTGGGAATATTTTTATTGAAAATCAGGGCAGTGCGCATCATGGTATCGCTTATTTTGCAGCAGTCATTGCTTCTTTTTCAGGCTTGTTTTTATTTAGTCGCTATATTCTCCGACCATTCTTCCGTTTCGTGGCGAAAAGTGCTGCCACCGAATTACTCACCGCCGTAGCATTATTTATCGTGCTCGGTGTTGCGGTATTGATGGAGGCGATCGGACTGAGTACCACGCTTGGCGCATTTTTAACAGGGGTTTTGCTTGCCGATTCCGAGTTTCGTCATGAGCTTGAAGCCAGCATTCAGCCGTTCAAAGGCTTGTTGCTCGGTTTGTTCTTTATGACGGTCGGCATGGGCGTATCCTTGCATGTCATCGTTGAGCAACCGCTATTGATCGTGTTCGGCACACTGGCATTAATGGTGATTAAAATCGTCTGTGTAGCAGGTATCGCACTGTACCGAAAAAGCTCCGCACTCAATAGCTTGCGACTTGGTGTTGCGCTATCACAAGGTGGTGAATTTGCCTTTGTAGTGTTTGCTGTGGCTGCAAGCGAAGGCATGATTAATCAAGCCATGACCAGTCCTTTGACCTTGATCGTAACTTTATCAATGATTTTAACGCCGATATTCTTCTGGATCATAGATCATTGGATCGAGCCGATTCTGAGCAAAAATGATATACCGCAAGCTTATGATGAATTACCAAAACACGATCAACACATCATCGTGGCTGGCTTTGGGCGTTTCGGGCAGATTCTGACCCGTATTGCGCATTTGCATCAGATTCCATTTACCGCAATTGATAATAATATCGACCACATCGACTTTATGCGCCGTTTTGGTGGGCATGTCTATTATGGTGATGCTACCGTGCCTGAGATTTTGCAGTCCGCAGGTGTAGAAACAGCAAAACTCTTTGTCATTGCCGTGGATGATGTCGAGGATTCGCTCTATATCGCACGTCATTTGCGTTTGCATTACCCAAGTCTGACCGTGTTGGCACGTGCCCGAGATCGTCGCCATGTCTACCAACTGCGTGAGCTAGGCATTGATCAAGTGTGGCGTGAGAGTGTGCATTCTGCCCTGTCCATGTCTGAACAAATGCTGAATGTGCTAGGCTATGAACCTGAACGCAGTAAAAACCATGTGGCGAATTTTGCCCACTATGATGAGAAGCTCATCCGTCAACAGCAAGCCAACTACAATGTCAATCCGCAGAAAATGCGCACCGCTTTCGATACCATGATGCAAGATTTACAGAATTTGTTTGAAAATGATGAATTTGTCCATCGTGAACAAATGCAGAAAATCGAAAAGCATCAACCGATCAAAGATGAAATGAGTGGCTCACTCAATGATGACGAGGACGCAAACGATTCGGCTGTTGAGCATTCTGAAGATTCGTCCAAGGAAAATTCATCGCATCATGATATGCGGTGAGGATTCGTATTTGTAGGATGTAAATTCAGCACAAATCACTTGAGATTTCCCCCTTTCGCCACCATAAAATGCAGGAAATGGAGAATATTATGTCTGACATCCGCCAACGCTTTTATATACACGACTGTCCTGTCCGTGGCGAAGTGGTACACCTTGAACAATCCTTGCACACCATCCTTGCACAACGTGAATATCCGCAAGCGATCAAAGTGTTACTTGGGGAAATGCTCGTTGCCAGTGCATTTCTTGCCAGCACCTTAAAAATCAAAGGACGACTCAGCCTGCAAATCCAAAGTTCAGGCACATTGAAATGGGCGATGGCGGAGTGTAACCATCTTGGCGATCTGCGAGCTTTGGCAGAGTTTGATAACGATCCACGTTTTAGCGAAGGCACAGACAGTAGCACTGTGCTCAATCATCTGCATGGCGGTGTACTTTTTATCAATATCGAGCCTGAGTTTGGTGATCGCTATCAAGGTATCGTGCCACTTGAGCATGCGACTTTGGCGCAGTGTTTGATGCATTATTATGACTTGTCTGCACAGATTCCAACCCGTATCGCCTTAGCTAGTAATACACAATCTTCAGGCGGATTGTTAATTCAATTATTGCCTCGTACTGAAGAAGAGCAGGAAACCGTCGATACCGACCTGTGGCCTCGTCTGACCATGCTTACCGACACCATCAAAGCCGATGAGTTGATCGACCTACCTGCACAAGAGATTTTATATCGTCTTTATAATGAAGAAGATGTGCGTTTGCCTGACAGTGAAGCACTGCAATTTGGCTGTACCTGCTCCAAAGAACGCTGTGCCAATGCCTTGATTCAGATCGGTGAAGATGCGGTCAAAGAAACCTTGATGGAACAAAATCCGATTGAGATGAATTGCCAGTTCTGCAACACGACCTATCGCTTTAGTGCAGAAGAAGCCTTAGGACTATTTGGACGACATGTGAGTTAAATCTTCGCTCAACATATCTAAAAAACGCACAGTGATTTTTTTGCATGGATAACAATCCTTAACAATTCAATCGCTGTGCCCAGATTGAAAATCGCTACATCACCCACATATATAAAGTATCGCAATTGAATCATTTCATTTTAGAGGAGAATTTTTCAATCATGCAAAAACAAGGTTTATATCGCTCGACTGGACAAAACATGATCGCAGGCGTGATGGGTGGTATTGCTGAACGCTTTGGTTGGAATGCAAATCTACTACGCATCATCTTCGTATTGGTTTCGGTGATGAGTGCGGGCTTCCCTGGAATTTTGGTGTATTTGGTGCTTTGGTTATTGATGCCTAAACAAGCCAAAATCGAACATCAAAATGGACATAACATCCGTACTGTAAATTAATGCAGTCAATCCGTTTACTGCACATTAATTAGAAAAATAATCTCGTTTTAAACCCTTTTAAGCTATTGTTCCCCCCAAGACAATAGCTTTTTTTTGCCTGCAATTTTTCGTCCTAAAAAACGTGGAATCACTGCTGATCGTATTATTATCGAGTTTCATACAAAATAATTGTGAAAGACTTGGCGAAATTGTGCGAATTTCGCATAATACACAAATCAATAAACGACAATTATGCTGAGCAAAACCATTATGTCGATTTTTATACTGCTTATTTTGGCTTTTCTTGCCTTTGCCTTTTATCGTTATCGGCAATATCAAAAACAACGTGAGATCGAAGAAATGGCAGCCGATGCGCAGGCTTATGTCAGCTCAGAAGTAGTGGAACTGTTACAACGCTTTAAAACCATTGCCACTGAAAACGATACGGCGATGTCAGCACAGCATAAAAAGATTCAACTGCATATCAAGAATGTCACGGAAAACCTACTCTGTCATACCGACAGCGAACAAAGTGTGCGTGAATACCTCGCCCAAGCCAAACAAGAATTGGCGTTGATCAATATCGAACTGGAAAAACTCTCTGGTCAAAGTCAACCTGATGCCGATCAAGCCTTTGATGATTTAAAATAGACAAAACTAGAGCATGAAAAAAAGCCTTGTAATCTGTTCGATGACAAGGCTTTTTTCATATCAACCATCGCTTAAAACGTCGACAATCCAGACCATTCCATAAAACGGTATAACCAATATTTCAGCCACGATTCATCTTTGTATTGATCATAATCGACACTCATCACCTGACCGTTTTGGTTTTGCCATGCTTGATCAAAATACTGCTGTGCAGAGGCAATCGCAGGATAGCTTGCCTGTCCTGTGACTGCGACATTGGTTTCCAAATTATAATTTTTGAGATTTCGAGCGGTGTAGTTGGCAGAACCGAGAATGACTTGTTTGGTCTGATCTTGCTTGGTAATGACCAACAGTTTGCTATGACATTGTTCGCCTTGGGTATTGCACCAACGTACAGGCACATCATTTTTGTGGAGTTCCCACGCCACTTGACGATTTGGAATGCCATTTTTTTGCATACCAAATGCATCTTTGTTCGGATCAAGTAGGACGTTGACCTTAACACCACGTTGCTTGGCGGCAATCAAGGCTTTGACGATGTGGCGCTCGGAGAGATAGAACATCATCAAATCAAGCTGTTCACCAGAAGCGGTCGCATTGATGGATTTGAGCACATGATCATAAATCTGTGCTTCGGTCAGCAGTTGTACTTGCGGTGCATCGCCAGTGACCTTATTCTCACCCATAATCAGCGCAGGCACATCGCCTTGTGACATTTTGGCGACCGTGGCTTCGGTCGCTAACACTTCTGAAGCGATCTTGCCATGAATGATCATGGCGGCATTGCTATGCTCTGAGCTAGCATCATGCGGATTCGCCGAAGAAATTAGCGTTTTCCAGCCCGTTAAGGTGTCGACCACCATGGTTTTACGATGATTGGCTTTGAAGTTGGCAAGTGCCAGATAACTCCGCAAAGTGATTTTCTGCGCACCGAATGGATTTGGCAACCAACCTGTTTCGGTATTATTACCAAGGCTTTGACAGCACATATACCACAGTCCTGACCACGCAGGATTGGAGGCACGCAGTGGACGCAAATCGGTGACCACCACTTTAATTCCAGCATTTTCAAGCTGATGCAGATGCTCTGGACGCACGCCACCGTAGACCGTATTGATCGGATCGGTAATCAACACAATCTGCATCCGAGGATTGATCTTTTTCTTATCAATCAATGCTTTGGTCAATTGTACCGTGAGCGGTCGATGTTGCATCTTCGACTCACCAAGCTCAGCATTAAACAAGAACATATCCAGCACAATGGTGCTTTGCGCTTGATCAATCAAAGTCAACATGGCATCGAAAATCTGCTGTTCATGTTGCCGTTGACCGCTGCCATCGACGAAGGTACGATCCGCCAAAAACTCGACATTACTGGCATGCGTTTGCCCTGCAAAATCAAGCCCTTCAGGAATCGACTTATAGGTTTGAAAAATCGCTGATGCCACATACGTGATCAGCAAAATCAATGCAATGACCATCATATAGCGTTTAACCGACCAGTTTAATTTACGGTGAATTCGTTGAAATACTCGCATAAAGCCCACTCGACACTTTGCCTGAGCTTAAAACCAAACTACAGGCAACACAATGACAAATTTGCAACGTCATTGTCATTTTGAAAAATTGAAAATAACTTAAATTACTTTTATAAAATCAGAATATTACAGCTTACGTGCACCGATCAGTAAAATTTGAATCATAATCACGGTTTGCTCGGCGATCTTTTGGCGTTCGGCTTGTGGCAATTCGATCACCTTGGCACCCATATTAAATACCAACTGGGTAATGGCTTTGGCGACCAAGTCTGGATAGGCAATCTGATTGTGATGATGTTGCTCTAGGCGCACGATGTCGTCTTGCAATTCTTTTTGAAAATCATCCAGTTGTTGCTCGACTGCCTGACGATATGACGCCGAACCTGTATATCCTTCACGAAGCAACAATGCCAAATTGCCCTCATCTGCATCCAGCTCTTGAATAAAAATATCCACTGAACTTTGTACGATACTTTTGCCCTTTTGCGCTTCAAGCCGTGCTTGGCGGATGATCTGACGGAGCACCTTGCCAGAGCGACCAATCAAGGCAATCGCAAGCTCATCAATATCACGAAAATGGCGATAAAAGCTATTCGGCGCAATCCCCGCTTCACGTGCAATTTCCCGCAGACTCAATGATGAAATACTGCGCCCTGAACGGATCAGATTCAGCGTTGCTTCAAACAACTCCGCTTGGGTAATCGATGCTTTACGTCCTGGGCTACGTAATACAGGTTTGTCGGCATCACGTTGATCGCTATCGTGCTCGAAAGATTGCTCAGGATGTTGCAAGGTGCTTGTCATGGGATTGATGCGCTCAGCCATGGCTCGATGCACAGTGATCGAGACCATTGTATCTATAGAAAAGCCTAGTATAACGGTAAGCTATTTTTTTGTGAAATCTGTCGTGATTTTTTAAGCATGACTTGGCTTTTATGGCTGTAGATTTGGATTTTTCGGCACTTTTTTGTAAATATTAAAATCATTTTAATTCAACTAAATAGCAACAATACTCAGCCTTTAACTGCGCAATTTTTACATAACCGAGGGAATAATTTTGGCGAATAACTATACACACGTATATACAAGTGTATAATAATTACAAATCCCTTATTTTTGAATATGTGATGACGACATTATTAAAAAGCAACCCGTGGTTGCGTCTCCTGAGTGACAGTGTGTTTGATCGTTCAACCGCTGATTTTTGGTTACAACGTATCAATCCGCTGTGGTCTACCGAAGAAATGCGTGGACGCATCACCCAACGCCAGCAAATCTCCGATGATATGTATGCGCTGACGATTCAGTGTAATCGTCAGATGGATTTCGGCTTGGCAGGACAACATCATCCTGTTTTTGTGGAAATCAACGGCATCCGTTATGAGCGCAACTATAGCCTCACCCGACTCGATGCGCAGCATGTCGCTTTACATGTTAAGTATGTTGCGGGTGGTTTGGTGAGTACGTGGCTGTGTGAGCAAGCAAAGCTTGGTGACATCATTCGCTTTGGTGCGCCCTATGGTGAGGTGGAATTTCCACATTTCCAGAGCCAGCGTTTGGCATTCTTAGCCGCAGGCAGTGGCATTACACCCGTGTATAGCTTATTGCATGATTTACATGTGTCTAAGCGCTTTGCCGACTACCAAATCCATCTGCTGTACTGGGTGTCTAAGCAAGGTGAATTGGCATTTTTTGAACAATTTCAGCAGTGGCAAACACAATATCCGAACTTTAAAGTGGACTATATTTGCACCCGTGAACCTGCAACAGCAAATGATCCGCTACACACTCGACTCAGTGCACAGCATGTGGCGCAGATAGTATCAATTGAGGACGTTGCTGTCTTTGCTTGTGGTCCGTCGGGCTTTGTCGAGACCGCACAATCACTGACGATGAACGCTAAACAATTCCAAGGTGAAGCCTTTTATTTTTCTACGCCGAATGTCAGCGATACAGCATCAACAGCGGTCGAATATGTCGATCTACATCTCACCCGCTCTAACAAGCACGTGCAAATCAAAAAAGGCGAATCGATTTTATCCGCACTCGAAGCAGAAAATATCCGTCCACAGCATGGCTGTCGCATGGGCATCTGTAATAAATGCGCATGTCAAAAGGTCAGTGGCAGTACCCAGCATATTGCCAACAAACAGCAAAATCATGAAGCCCATCAGTCGCTACGCATCTGTGTCAATAGTGCGCAAAGTGACCTTGAACTGGATCTATAACAGCGCATGCTTACTCACTGCGCTTGATTTGAACACCTTGCCCGCTTTGCTTAGCTATAGAATTTGAGGAATACACCATGAATATGCCCGTCAAAATCGAATATTTTAAAAATCCTAAAAACCGCGAACTGACACCTGCTGAGCTTGAGCGTTTTGCACAAGAGCTCGATGCAATCAAGCAAGAAGTGCTCGATGATCTCGGTGAAAAAGACGCCAAATATCTACGCCGAGTGATCTCCACGGTACGTTATAGCAATGCGCTTGGTCGTGCACTATTGTTCGCTGGCTGGTTTCCACCTGCGTGGTTGCTCGGTACTGGTTTACTTTCGATTGCCAAGATCTTGGAAAATATGGAAGTTGGGCACAATGTCATGCACGGTCAATACGACTGGATGAATGATCCTAACTATACTGGTCAAGGCTACGAGTGGGATACCGTTGGCACCTCAGACAATTGGCGGGAAACACACAACTTCAAGCATCACACCTATACCAATATCAAAGGCATGGATGATGACATCGGCTATGGCTTACTGCGTCTATTTCCTGAGCAACGCTGGAAAGCAGGCTATCTCTTACAACCTTTGTATAGCATTCCATTTTGCTTGCTATTCCAATGGGGCGTAGCGATTCAAAACCTTGAACTGGGCAAATGGTGGATTGGCAAAAAAAGCAAACAACAGCTCGGGAAAGAGTGGAAGCCGATGCAAGCCAAAATCGGCAAGAAACTGTTTAAAGATTATGTGTTCTTCCCTGTGATTGCTGGTCCTAGTGCATTACCTGTATTTTTGGGTAACTTGACCGCCAATGGCGTGCGTAACATTTGGACGTTTAGCATTATTTTTTGTGGGCACTTCACCAAAGATGTCGAAGTTTTCCCAAAGACCGTGTTGCTGAATGAATCCAAAGGACATTGGTATATGCGCCAGATTCGTGGCTCATCAAATCTCACAGGTTCAGAAGCCTTTCATATTTTATCAGGGCATCTCAGTCATCAGATTGAGCATCATTTATTTCCAGAAGTACCCGCACGTCGCTATCGCAAAATGGCACCAAAAGTCGAAGCGGTCTGCAAAAAATATGGCTTAAACTACAATAATGCCAGCCTTGCCAAGCAGTTTGGTCAAGTAGTTGGGCGCATCGTGAAATATGCTTTCCCATTTAAAAAGTAAGTTAAAGTCGAAGCAATACATTTTCGTAATGTCCAAAATCGGAATAAGACGAGTAAAAACAATTTGCTACGTGAAAATGTCAGTCGCATTGTTCGAGGTCAGGACTACATTTTTAAAGTAATGTGTTTTCAAGATGTTGGTTTAGTCTCGGTGTTTGACCGAGTTTGCGACGGACAAATGGTTTTGCCTACTTTTCCCGAAAGAAAAGTAGGTCGAACCGAAGGTTGATCTGTCCATATAAACATAAATGGTATGACTCCGAGCAAGGTTTTATATTTTTCAATCAGATAAAGCCAAAATTTCATTCAATACCCTATCAATGCATTGCTTCACATCAAAACTACCCATTCTCGCTCGGAAAATGGCATAATATCCCGCAAATTTTGCACAGTTAAGGTACTGCTATGGCAATGCGTCCAACCGTTCGCCGTCACGCTTTAGTGATCATCGTATTTGCATTGGTTCAATGGGGCTTTGTGATGCTGGCATTACATCATAACTGGTGGCATCTCGATAAGAATGGTCGTATCCTTACATTCTGTGCCAGTGCCTTTGGTGGCGCATGGCTGTTAATTATTGCGGTGCTCTATATGGTGATCAAAGGCAATGATGGCAAAAACGATAGTCAAGACGTCAAATAAACAACCAGCGACGTTCTAAATACAAAAACATTCCTCGACTGCACATACAGTGAGGAATGTTTTTTCTTTTAAAATCAGATCGCTGCGTTGACGACAACAGCGCATCTTGGCTTAAATCGCCACCAAATCTTGAATGCCCTTCTCCTGCATTTCACTGCCGACACCTTGCGCAATCACTTGACCACGCGCCATGACGGTATAGTTATCGGCGAGTTCTTCGGCAAAGTCATAAAACTGCTCCACCAAAACGATCGACATATCGCCTTGATCAGCCAGTTTGCGAATCACCCGTCCAATATCTTTAATGATCGACGGCTGAATGCCTTCGGTCGGTTCATCCAAAATCAACACCCGAGGCTCAGATGCCAGTGCACGTGCAATCGCCAGTTGTTGCTGTTGCCCACCTGACAAATCACCACCTCGGCGATGTTTCATTTCATCCAGCACTGGGAAAATATCATAGAGATGGCTTGGTACTTTACGGGTTTTCGCCCCTGAAAACTTTGCCATACCGATCAAGATATTTTCTTCAACGGTTAAGGTCGAAAAAATATCCCGTCCTTGAGGCACATACGCCAAGCCAGCCCGAACACGTTGTTCAGGCGTCATTTTGGCAATGTCTTTACCATCGAGTAATACTTCGCCCGACTTGATCGGCAAGATGCCCATGAGACATTTCAGCAAAGTGGTTTTACCAACACCATTACGTCCAAGCACCACAGAACATTCGCCCACAGGCGCATCCATCGACACATCACGCAAGATATGACTTCCACCATAGTACTGGTTGATTTGTTTCACTGCTAACATGTGCTACTCCTTAACGCCCTAAGTATTTTTCGATCACGTCTTCATTGGCTTGAACTTCTGCCAATGTGCCTTCGGCGAGGATTGCCCCTTGCGCCAACACCGTGACCTTTTCACTGATGGTGTCAATAAAGCTCATGTCATGTTCAACCACCACAAGCGTATGGTTCTTTTTCAGCTCCAAACACAGCTCTGCGGTACGTTCTGTTTCGGCGTCGGTCATGCCTGCCACAGGTTCATCCAGCAAGATCAGTTTTGGACGTTGCATCAATAGCATGCCTATTTCTAACCATTGCTTTTGACCGTGTGATAGCAGTCCCGCAGGTTTGTTGACAAATTCTTCAAGGCGAATTTGTGCCAAGGATTCATCCAGTGCTTGCTGTGCATCACTGCTTAATTTACTACGAAAACTTTTAAACACCCGCTTATCACGAGGTGCAGCCAGCAATAGATTTTCCATCACGGTAAAATTTTCAAATACAGTGGGCTTTTGGAATTTTCGTCCGATGCCAGCTTCAGCAATTTCTTCGGTGCTCATCTTCGCCAAATCATAGTGTTGACCAAAAAATGCCGTACCCTCTGTCGGACGAGTTTTGCCTGTGATCACATCCATTAATGTGGTTTTACCTGCACCATTTGGACCGATAATGCAGCGCAATTCACCTTCTTCAATGTACAACGACAGGTCATTGAGCGCACGGAAGGCATCGAACCAGACACTGACTTTTTCCAAATATAATGCAATCCCATGACTAAAATCTGCACCTTGTGTTTTGGTGCGTCCATAACCTTCACTGGCATGTCCACCATGTTCTTTCAAATGATTGTTTGAAAGGTCGTCATGCTGTGTATTGTGTTGAGTAGCGACTGACATTTAGTTGCCCTCCTTTTTAAAGCGGTCGAACAAGCCAATCACCCCTTTCGGCAAGAAGATCGTCACCACCACAAATAATCCACCCAAAATCAGCAACCATGCTTCAGGATAGGCGACGGTAAAGTAGGTTTTCACCCCGTTAATCAGACCAGCACCTAAGATCGGACCAATCAACGTCCCTCGACCACCCGCAGCCACCCACACCGCCATTTCGATCGAGTTGACGGGATTCATTTCACTTGGATTGATGATGCCGACTTGTGGCACATACAGCGCACCAGCCACGCCTGCGATCACCGCAGACAACACCCATGCCGAGAGCTTGTACCACAGTGTGCGATAGCCGAGATATTGCAGACGGTTTTCGCTGTCACGAATTGCGCCTAGCACGCGCCCATAAGGCTGATTCATTAGGTGACGCAAGCCGATATAAAACAGCAATAAAGTCAATGCAGTCACGAAGCATAATAATGCCCGTGTCGGTGCAGAGGTAATATCAAAACCCAAAATGGTTTTAAAGCCTGTAAAGCCGTTATTGCCACCAAAGCCTGTTTCATTGCGAAAGAACAGTAACGCCGCCGCAAACACCATTGCCTGACTGATGATCGAGAAATAAACACCTTTGATCTTGGAACGAAAGGCAAAGAAACCAAAAATTAACGCCACTACGCCTGGCACTAACACCACCAAGATCATCGCCCACCAAAAATGCTGTGTGCCTGCCCAGTACCATGGCATTTCTGTCCAACTGAGAAAACGCATAAAGTCTGGCAAGCCATCGCCTGCACTCTGGCGCATCAAGTACATCCCAAACGCATAACCGCCGAGTGCGAAGTACAGCCCATGCCCTAGACTTAAAATCCCTGCATAGCCCCACACCACATCGAGTGCCAATGCCACCATGGCGAGACACATGATTTTACCGATCAACGTCACCCAATAGGCAGACAAATGCATCGGCGAATCGGCAGGTAAAAGATGTAGCCAAGGCAATGCCAATAACACCGCAAAACATAGCCCAATCAACAGCGCACTACGTGGCTTATCCGATAATAATTGCATGATTTTCATCGTGTTTACTCCACAAAACGACCTTTAATGGCAAACAACCCTTGTGGTCGTTTTTGAATAAACAGAATCACCAATACCAACAAAATGATCTTGGCAAGCACTGCACCCATACCGATTTCTAATACTGTCCCGCTGACACCGAGACCAAGCGCTGCAAGGACTGCGCCCCACACTTGACCAACACCGCCAACCACCACGACCAAGAACGCATCAATGATGTAGTTTTGTCCCAAATCTGGTCCGACATTACCCACTTGAGCCAAGGCACAGCCTGCAAGCCCTGCAAGTCCAGAACCAAGTCCAAACGCCAACATATCGATACGCGCCGAGCGAATACCGACCGCACGAGCCATTTGACGGTTTTGCGTCACCGCACGAACGAACAGCCCAAAGCGGGTTTTGTTGAGTAAAAATACCAGAAGTAAAAGCACGACAATGGTAAAACCAATAATCGCAATACGGTTATATGGCAACATCAGACTTGGCGTGATTTCGACAGCACCACTCAGCCATGAAATATTCGAGACCTCGACATTTTGCGCACCGAAGATCATCCGTACCAATTGCATCAGGATCAAACTGACCCCGAAAGTTGCCAATAAGGTTTCAAGTTGACGACCATACAACGGACGAATCACAAGACGTTCAATCACCATCCCAATGATGGCACTGACCAAAAATGCCGCAGGAATCGCAGCGATCAAATACCAATCCAGCATATCGCCGAGATAGGTTTTAAACAGGCTTTGCACCACATAGGTGGTGTAAGCGCCGATCATGATCAGCTCACCATGCGCCATATTGATCACACCGAGCAAACCGTAAGTAATCGCCAAACCTAGCGCAGCCAGCAATAAAATACTGGCGGTACTTAAGCCTGAAAAGACATGACCTGTCCATTCACTGGCTTGGATGCGGGTTTTGATACTGCCCTGCGCATCGAGCAATGCCGATTTGAGTTCTGGATTCAGATTCGCTGCTTCCGATGCGGCTTGTAGCTCCGCCAACACTTCTGGACTATTGCTTTCTTTCAGCGTTTTCACCGCATTGATTTTGGTGAGTACGTCTTCACTTTGAAAATCCATACGTGCTTTGAGCTGTGCCAATGCATCTTTGACTTTATTATTTTTCTCATCTGCATAAAGCTGAGAGACAACCTTGCTGTCCAATTCTTGATAATTTTTTTCTAGAATTTTTACCGCTTGTAAGCGTTGTTTGGCATCATCTGACTTGAGTTTGGTACGTGCTTGCCCATAATTCAGTGCTTGACGCAAGGTATTGGTCAGCGTGACTTGGGATAAATCACTTGGCCAAGTGCTGAGTTCAATATGACTTGGATAACTGAATAATTTCTCATCGTTTTCAAGGATGTAGGCAACGCCTTTGCTGTCTTGATACAGTTCATTTTTATCAATCAATTCAACCAACTGATCAAATTCTTCAATCGAAGCTGTCCAGTGATTCAGCATATTTTTACGGGTATTAAAATCACCTTGTACAAATTGTTGAATCGCATCAACGGCAACGGGTGCTGTTTGCGCTGACGTTGGGTTGACTGTTGTGCTTTGATTAGCGGTTAACGTTGCTGATGTAGCGGGTGTAGCAGTAGTCAGTGTAGATGTGTGATTTGCGGTCGATTGCTCTGCCCATGCATTGCTCGAAAGCACATGCATCGACAATAACATCCCCGAAAACACCTGTAGCAAAGTAGAGAGCTTCATCTGATGCCCCTTTAAAGTCTTATTTTCGGTGTACAGAATAAAAAATCACCTACTGCAAGTGGTGCAGTAGGTGGGCTACAAAACTATTTTGGGATATATGGGCTCCAGTTTTCCGCTCGGATCACTTCAGGGGTTTTGTACACCACATCAAACTGACCGTCGGCACGGATTTGACCGATCATGACTGGCTTCCAGAGGTGGTGATTTTCTTCATCCATCTTCAAGGTATAGCCAGACGGCGCAGCATAAGTTTGTCCTTTCATCGCTTCGCTGACTTTAGCGACATCGGTTGAACCTGCTTTCTCAACCGCTTGTGCCCACATATGGATACCGACATAGGTCGCTTCCATTGGGTCATTGGTGACCACTTTGTCCGCATTTGGCAATTTATAATCAACAGCAAACTGTTTGTAATCTTTGACAAATTTGCTATTGGTTGGGTTTTTCACCGACATGAAATAGTTCCACGCCGCCAAGTGACCGACCAACGGTTTGGTATCAATCCCACGCAATTCTTCTTCACCGACCGAGAATGCCATCACTGGAATGTCCGAGGCCTTGATGCCTTGGTTGCCTAGCTCACGGTAAAACGGTACATTCGAGTCACCATTAATGGTTGAAATCACAGCAGTTTTCTTACCCGCAGAGAATTTCTTGATGTTCGATACGATTGTTTGATAATTACTGTGACCAAATGGCGTGTACTCTTCCATGATGTCGGCATCTGCCACACCTTTAGACTTTAAGAATGCACGTAGAATTTGGTTGGTGGTACGCGGATAAACATAATCCGTACCCAACAGCACGAAGCGTTTCGCTGCACCGCCTTCTTCACTCATCAAGTATTCCACCGCTGGAATCGCTTGTTGGTTTGGCGCTGCGCCCGTGTAGAAAATATTTTTAGATTGTTCTTGTCCTTCATATTGCACTGGATAGAACAGTAAACCATTCAATTCTTCAACCACAGGCAAGACTGACTTACGAGAAACAGAAGTCCAGCAACCAAAAATCACATCGACTTTATCCTGCGTCAATAGCTGACGAGTACGCTCTGCGAATAACGGCCAATCCGATGCAGGATCAACCACTACAGGTTCGAGTTTTTTACCTAACACACCGCCCGCTGCATTGATTTCATTGATGGTCATCAAGGCGGTATCTTTGAGTGAAGTTTCCGAGATTGCCATGGTGCCAGACAGGGAGTGTAAAATACCGACTTTAATGGTGTC
>LULP01000136.1_pt1 | contig 17337 bp, 20 predicted proteins | sample 728111 | NCBI WGS metagenome assembly LULP01 (sample SAMN03860286, study PRJNA289734) | marine metagenome | biome: seawater column; feature: ocean; material: water; isolation source: Red Sea water column Station 149 - depth 25m | place: Saudi Arabia: Red Sea | collected 2011-10-15 | depth 25 m
TTGAAGGCGATGAACATGTTAAAGCCATGAATACTTCAGACATGAGTTATTATGATTTTGATAAAGTAGATTTAGAAATTGCTAGAAGAGTTGAGAAAGAGGGCATCAAAGCACTCCTTGATGATGATAGTGAGTATGGTCGATATGCTTTTGCAGTTCTAGCAAAAATCATTAATTATAGCGCTTTTTGTATTCCTGAAGTTTCATCAAGGGTAACAGATATAGATGACGCTCTTCGTATGGGATTTAACTGGAATGAAGGGCCATTTGAATTATTAAATGAGTACGGTCTCAACAAATTTGTTCAACGACTTCAAGATGAAAAACAAGATATTCCTGAGTTGTTAACAACTATGATTAAGCTAAAACAAGAACCTTACGACTCAGCTTCTTCACGAGCCTATAATCATGAGGCAGGTATGAAGTTTATCTCTAGAGGAGAGGGTGTTCGACGATTAGGTGATCACAAGAAATATGCTAACCCTTTATCTAAAAATTTTGCTGCCACTATATGGCAATTTAATGATGAGCCACGAGAACAGAAGATACTATGTTGTGAATTTCACACTAAGGCTAATGCTTTGAACGCAGATGCCATGAAAATTTTAGAGGAGTCAGTAGACCGTCTTGAGCAAGATAATTATCAAGGGCTTGTAGTTTATAATGAGGCTATGAATTTTTCTGCAGGAGCTGATTTAAATACTATGATTGGTTTAGCTGACGTAAAAGATTGGAAAGGTATCGATAAATACCTATCTGATTTTCAATCTGCATGTATGAAAATGAAATATGCATCGAAACCAACAGTAAGTGCTGTAGCTGGATTAGCTATTGGTGGTGGTTTTGAAGTGGCATGTCAAACCTCTAAGATGGTTGCTCACATGAATAGTACTTTAGGTTTAGTAGAAACAGGTGTTGGCCTTGTTCCAGGTGGTGGTGGTTGTAAAGAATTATTGTGGAGATGGGTGCAAGACAAAAAATATGTAAATGACCATGATCAAGCAGCTCTTCAAGTATTTGATATTATAGGATATGGCCTAATGGCCCATTCCCCATTGCAAGCTAAAAAGCATAAATTTTTTCTAGATGATGATATTTTTGTATTGAATAGAGATAATCTTCTTGTGGAGGCCTTTAATCAAGTATCATTATTAAAGAGTAAATATACAGCTCCTGAAAAGCCAAAGTTCTCACTAAGCGGACCTGAGGTAAAAGAGAAAATGCACCAAGTTTTATTGGATTTAGAGCAAAAAAAGATCATTTTTGGCTATGATGTTGATATTGGTCTTCATTTAGCAACCGTACTTAGCGGGGGTGATACAAATAAATCAAAAGAATTGTCAGAAGCTGATCTATATGATTTAGAGCGACAGTCCTTGATAAATTTAATACAATCCAATAAGACGAGGGATAGGATCCATGCAATGCTGTCTACGGGGAGAAGGCTAAAAAACTAATGAATAATTTTGAACAGGGAATGCATAAAAATGATGCAAACTTTGTTCCTTTGACTCCCATCAGTTTCCTTGATCGAATAAAAGACGTATACCCTGACTATGAAGCCATAGTATATAAAGAGAGAAAATACTCTTGGAAACAGGTTTACGATCGATGTATTCGATTTGCAAGTGCATTAACTAAAGTTGGAATTGGTAAAGGTGATGTTGTTTCTATTATGGCAGCAAATACCCCTGAATTATTTGAAGCGCATTATTCTGTTCCTATGACAGGAGGAGTTGTTAATACAATTAATACTCGTTTAGACACCAGAACAGTTGCTTACATACTAGATCATAGTGACTGTAAAGTTTTTATAGTGGATCGACAATTTCACAATGTAGCAATTGACGCTATTGCTCAAGTTAACCGAGATATCATCGTTATTGATATCGACGACAAGCAAGCAGATTTAGGAGATATTCCATCAATTGGAAAACTAGAGTACGAAAGTTTCCTACAAACAGGTGATGAGGGTTTTGAATGGATAAGACCTGATGATGAGTGGCAGGCTATTTCACTGAACTACACATCTGGAACAACAGGAAACCCAAAAGGTGTTGTGTACCATCACAGAGGGTCCTATTTAATGTCAATGGGAAGTATCACTGCATGGAATATGCCTAACCGGCTAACATATTTATATACAGTGCCAATGTTTCACTGCAATGGCTGGGGGTATCCATGGACTTTGGCGATGCTCCATGCCCGTGTAATATTTATACGAAATATTGTTGTTAAAGAAATTTTCGAATTAATTGATAAATATGAGGTGACTCATTTTGGAGGTGCTCCTATTGTATTAAATATGATAGCAAATGCCCCTGCAGATGATCAAAAAGCACTTAAAAATAAGGTTTATGTTATGACTGCTGGCGCACCGCCTCCTAGTTCAATTCTTCAAAAAATGGAGTCTTTAGGCTTTGAGGTTATGCATGTATATGGACTGACTGAAACTTATGGTCATGTCGTTCATTGTGCATGGAATAAGGACTGGGATAATCTAGCAGATGAAAAGCGATCTGAGCTAAAAGCCTATCAAGGAGTTCGCTATCCTCACACAGAAATGGTATCGGTCATGAACCCAGAAACACTCGAACCTGTTCCTTCCGATGGGAAAACCATGGGGGAGATTATGATCCGAGGAAATACTGTCATGATGGGGTACTACAAAAATGAAGAAGCTACTAAAGAGTCGATGAAAAGTGGATGGTTTCATTCAGGCGACTTAGCAGTAATGCACACTAGTGGGTATATTCAGGTTAAAGATCGATCAAAAGATATCATTATTAGTGGTGGTGAAAATATATCATCTGTAGAAATTGAAAATATTATTACAAAGCACCCTGCAGTATCATTAGCAGCAGTTGTTGCTAGACCTGATGAAAAATGGGGTGAGACACCCTGTGCTTTTATAGAGTTAATTGAAGGTCAAACAGTAGAAGAAGATGAGTTAAAGAAATTTTGTAGAGAGCACTTAGCTGGTTTTAAAATGCCTAAAACTTTTGTATTTCAGGTCCTACCAAAAACATCAACTGGTAAAATTCAAAAGTACGAGTTAAGAGAAACAGTAAAAAATCTTTAATTTAATTTTTTATTTTTATCTTCAGTATTTATCACTTTAATAGCTTTTAGTTTTTTATAACACATGTAACAGACAAGATTATGATGACTTTTAATTAAATTTTGAACTTTCTTAGGCGCTGTTCGAATTTCAGACTCAATATACACACTGTCCATGACTGATAACTCTCCCTCGCAATATTTGCATTTCTCAGCCATGACTAATATTTTAAATTTTTCTTAATTTTGTTCCAATACTGAAAAAATCTTTTTGCTGGATGAAGATAATTCTCCTGTAACAAGAAGTAATCGGGTATCTGCTCTAAATCAAATTTTTCACCTAATTTTTGAAATAAATTTTGGTAAATAGGTCTAAAAGTAGATTTTGTAATAATTTTGGATATGGCGTTTTGGTCATGAATCTCTTGCAATATCTCATATGTATTACCTCTATAGATTTCAGCACCTGCCTCTTTGGCTAAAAAGTATCTATTTTCAATGATTTTGTCACTAAGCTCATAGCCTTCAGTTAAAGTATCATCAAAGATGTAAACAGGATTACCCTCAATACCGGCTGGCACTCTCATAAACTCGTCATATAAATAAATTAAGTTCATAAATTGGGAAAGAGCCTCGAGCTAATTTCTTCATAGCTGCCATCTATTTCTCGATTTTTCTCAGGTATAATATCTATGCTTTTGTGACAGTATTTGTGAACATTTTCTAAATTAAATATATAAGGTTTTCCTGCAAAGGTACTCGCGATCCACTGCCAAGAGAAGTTATTACTTGCAATATCTCCATCCAGTAAATGACTCATAAAAAACTTTGCTCCAGCTTGCCACTTCACTCTTCTAAAGTGAATAATATAAGAAGCCAAATACATACGTGCATGGTTATGAAGGTACCCAGTGCTAGTGAGTTGCTCGATGAAAATATTAATAATCTGTGTTGGTGTTGTTGCTGACATAATATCCTCAGGCAAGTTATCTTGATATTCTTGAGCTTGAAATCCAGTTTTATATTCTTCTACATCTGTCCATAGTTGATCAGGATGATGGTAGGCATAGCTTCTCCAAAAATCTCTCCATGCTAATTCTTGAATAAACTTTTCACTCTCAACAAAATTATATTTTTCTCGAATATATTGATAGAGCTCTTTGTTAGTGATGATTCCATATTTTATATGGGCTGATAATCTTGAAATTTGTCCATTCAAAAAGTTTCTTGTTTTTGCATAGAGAGCAGGATTAAAAGAATTGAATTTTTCCAGTGCATCATGTCTTGGTAACATGGAGCTATTCGAATTTTTCGATATTGGTATTAGATCTTGAACACTTGAGATTTTCACTTTTAATTATACATAAAATCTGTGCTAATAGATTGTTTGTAAATCGAAGGTGATTTTGGTTTCAGGGGGGAGCTGAGAGATTCTTGAAATATCCACTTCATTTAAAATTGCAATTTTTGGATACCCGCCAGTACAAGGAATGTCCCGCATTAATACAATGGGTTGCCCATCACTTGGCACTTGAATAGACCCAGGTAATATTCCTTCAGACAAAATATCATGAGACTTAGAACTAATGAGACTCTCACCTTTGAGCCTGATACCCATTCGATCACTTTGATTAGTTATTGTAAAAACACCGCTAATAAAAGATTGTAGAGTATTGTCTGAGAAATATTGAAGTTGAGGACCGGGATAAACTTTGAAATTGGTTACCTTTTCTAAATCAGGTTTTGGTATAGAGATAAGATCCCAAGAGCTTACATCTTTGCTAATGTGAAATATATCTTCATCATTTAAAGGTCGATTAATCGAACCTATTCCTGCTTTTGTGTCAGTAGAGTAGCTATTAAGACAAGGCTCTAACCCAAGTCCATGCTCAAAAGCTATGTATCCATATACTGAGTCTATTGTATTGTGAATAATCAATTCATCGCCCTCAAATAAATTAATACTTTTATAGGGCTGGCACTCAAGCTGGCTGTTGTTATTTTTCTGAATACTCATATTACAATTACCACCAACACAAATCTTAACAGATCCTTCTTTTACTTTTATTGAAGGCCCCACATAAGCAAATTCTAGAAATTGATTTTGATGATTGGGTATAATTTTTTGTAGCTCTGTAATAATTCTTTGGTCCATTGCTCCACTTGGTGAAACTCCTAAGTGCTGATATTGAAATCTTCCAAAGTCTTGAATCGTTGAATGAGTCCCTGCACGAGTGATTATGATTGAGTTCATGACGAGTATTCCTTGATCAATTCATTTAATGAAAAATTATATTTTCTAATTTTTTCAAACTCTGAAAGTGATACGGAGTAAAATTTTACTTCATCACCTGGAAGAAAAAGGGAAGGGTAAGAACTTTGTAAATCAAAAATATCAAATGGTATTTGTCCAATTATATTCCAACCCCCAGGTGAAACTTTTGGATATATACAGGTATGGTTTTTTGCTATGCCAATGGATCTAGCAGGAATTTTTACCCTTGGAGTAGCTAACCGCGGTGTGATTAATTGGGAGGGAACATCCCCTAAATATGGAAATCCCGGCATGAAGCCTATATAATATGTATAGTAACGAACTGATGAGTGAAGATTGATAACCTCTTCTTTTGTAATCTGGTGTAGTTTTTGGATGATCTTTATATCTAAAGCAAAATCTTCATTATAACATGCCGGTATTTCCCATGTTTTAGTGACTTTTTTGTTAGTTTGAGAGTTTGTATCTTTCATTTTCATACTAATTTTGTCTTTGTTTTGATCTCTAATTTTTGAATTTTCAAAAATTACAACTATTTTATTGAAGGAAGGAATAATGTTTAGTGATTGAAGATTAAGGTTTGAAATATTTAAAAATGTCTCATTTACCTCCTGTGATATAGATTTTGAGGTTTCATTCCCAAAATCTAAGACTAAACCCCGATCCCCATAAGAATTTATTCCTTTGAAATACACGCTAATATCATAATGTAACTTTGGTGCATTTGAATAAAATAAATTTAAATTCTGATATCGCAGAAAAAGATTTTAGTTTTTTCGAGACTGTTGATGCGCAGCTAATAAATAAAATTACCTCTGCTAATCTTTCCTGTTTATATCATGGGGGGTCAGAAGACGTTGTTTTTAAAGCACTAAATTACTGTAAAACAAAACGTGTTTCAGTTGGTGCGCATATTTCTTTTTTAGATAGAGATAATTTTGGGCGCACAAAAATTAATTGGAACAAAAAATTAATCCAAGAAATTGTCAAAGACCAGTTAATGTTTATGCATAATCTTGCCTCTAATATTAATTTTCCATTAACACATGTTAAGCTTCATGGAGCTTTGAGTAATATGGCATGCGTTGACCAAGACCTTTCTAGTGAAATAGTAGATGTTTTAAAAAAAAATTACCCATCAATGATATTACTTGCACCAGCTTTAAGTGAACTTGCTAAAATTGGTATAAGCAGCAACATACCCACTGCCCTTGAGGTTTTTGCAGATCGCACTTATGAAGATGATGCTACTTTAACACCTCGTTCTATTAATGAATCTCTGATTACAGATCCTAACAGTGCCAAGGAACATGTAAAGGCCATGCTTATTCAAGGAGGAATTATTTCACGTAATGGGAATACTCTCAAAACAAACATTCATTCAGTGTGTGTTCACAGTGATACGCCAAATAGTGTTGAAATTTCTGAACAAATTTGCATACTCCTTCATGAAATGAAGATAAAAAGAGCAGCTCTTCCAGAATTTTTCTAAGACTAAAATGAATAATTATTTTTTTTACGGCACTCTTCGCTCTATTGCAATATTAGAGAAGGTTATAGGAAGTAAAACTGAACACTTAAAAATAACCCCAGCTTTTGCACCAAAAAGTGAATTGCGTTTAGTCGTTAATGAAAACTTCCCTGTAATAATCTTTGGTGAAAATTATTCTGGCGTTGAGGGTATAGTGGTTAAAGGATTAAGAGAAGAAGATATCGCACGTATACATTTTTTTGAAGATGTAGAGTTTTCTCCTAAAACAATGATTATAGACATAGGGGGAATTCAAGAAGAGGTTAATTATTTTTCACAAAAAGGAGTTGATCCCTCTTTAGACCCTTGGGTCTATGATGAGTGGAAAGAAAAAGAGGAAGCTTTGTCCTTAGTGACAACTGATCTTTGGATGCAACTTTATGGAAAATATACAGCTGAAGAGGCAGATCAATATTGGAATGACGTAAAAAAGCAGGCATATCATCAATACCTCTCTCAACAATGAAAATTATTAATTTAATTTTCTTAATTTCTATATTTTTTACATTTAGTTCCTTATCTAATGAAACAACAAGTTGGGAATTATTAAAAGAGGGCGGTAAAGTAGTTTTTATTCGTCATGCATATGCTCCTGGAGGCGGTGATCCCAATAATTTTGAATTATACGATTGTTCAACACAAAGAAATTTAAATGAACAAGGAATTAATCAATCTAAACGAATGGGTATATTATTTTCTAAATATTCTATTCCAATAGACTCTGTTTATTCCAGCGAATGGTGTCGCTGCAAAGAAACCGCTCGTCTGGCATTTGGAAATTTTGAGAGTTTAAGTGCCTTAAATTCAACATTTTCAGCTGATTATCAAAAAAACCATTCAAAACAAATGTATGAATTAAATCAATTCATTAAAAATTGGGACGACAGTCAAGGTAATTTAATTTTTGTAACCCATTATGTAATTGTTGGTGGTTTTCTTGATTATTATCCAAGTTCAGGAGAAATGGTGATAACAGATAAATCTCTATCAGTTCTTGGCACTATTAAAATAAATTTTTAAAAGAATACTCTTTCAATAAACCAATATAAACCAATCATTGAAATTATAATCGAAATAGGAATTTGCAAAAATGTTCGATACCAACTATGACGTGAAGGTATTATAAAAATAATTGATGCTAAGATAATAATTGCTATCTGTGCTATTTCTACACCAATGTTAAATGAGATTAAACTTAAAACAAGTTGACTAGTATTTAACCCAATATCTCCCAGCACAAACGCAAAACCTAAACCATGAATTAATCCAAAAATAAAAATTATTAAATACCGAAGTAAAGTTGAACGTCTTTGAAATATATTCTCAATTGCAACATAGCTTATAGATAATGCTATTAACGGTTCAACAATAGTAGCAGGTATAAAAATTAAATTAAAACTAGCTAGAATAAGTGTGATCGAATGCGCAACTGTAAACATTGTGACTTGAAGTAATAAAGGTTTAAATTTGATGGCGTAAAAAAAGATACCTATTATGAATAAGATATGGTCAAGTCCCTTAGGAACAATATGCTCTATCCCTAAAACTAAATATTCAATTGTTGTACTTAAAGCTGAAGACCGTGTCTGTTGGGATATGAGTGATGATCTTTCAGCAGGTTGTAAATAAGTTGTAAATAAAACAGACTCTTTTGATAAATCCTCAAAATGTCTAATTACCACGGGACCCAATTCTTTTTCAAATTGAATGGTAAAAGACTCATCTTTTATTTCAAAACCTATGTTTAAAGTTGTATCTCTGGGAAATTCATCGTTTATTTCTTGAAAAGTATCTACATTTCTTAAAGAAAGCGGAATAGTTTCATCTCCGATATTGATTTTAATCTTATCTGTAAATTTGTTTTCATTTTCTATGACCATTTTCTCTACTTCTTCAGTGGAAATGGCCCGTAACGCATCATATTTTTGAGATTGAGGTGAGTCGTTGGTATCCTGATATAAAGAGGCATCAATTTCAGAAAGAACAGTTTCTGCATTTAATTTAAATTCGATTGATGCATTTCCTTCAATAATGGTAATATCCATCACCGCGGGTTTAATTTCGTGTGAATGCAGAGGAGAGCTCAATATTAAAATTAGAAAAAATAAGTACTTAATCATTCGGTCATGTTTACCAAAATTCATCTAAAAATTCTTTATATTTTTTTGCTCCTTATTGCTTATTCTATTAGAGCAAACGCTCATGAATTTTGGATCGAGCCTACGCAATATCAACTTAATGATGACTTAATAAATGCTCACTTGAGGGTAGGACAAGAATTTCAAGGTATGGTTTTAATGTATAATCCTCAAGATTTTAAAACATTTAAAATATTATCTGGATCCAAAAATAAAAAAGAAAAAATAAAGGGCATACTAGGTGATGTGCCTGCAATTAATATAACGACTAATTTAGACAATTTATTAATTATTTATCATGAAACTAAAGATAAATATGTTGATTATAAAAAGTTTCAAAAATTCGAGGATTTTGTTAATGAAAAAGGTTACCAGCAACTAATCAATACTCATTTTGAGAAAGGATTTCCCGAAAGTAATTTTATTGAGAGTTATCGTCGTTATGCAAAATCTCTTATTACACTAAATGGCAGTGAGGGGAAGGATAAAAAAACAGGACTTCTATTTGAATTTGTTTTAGACCAAAATCCTTACAAAGAATTGAACTCTAAGCAAATGAGTGGAGCTTTATATTACAAAAAAAAACCACTAAAAAAAAATCTTGTTACAATTTTTTCGAAATATAAAAATACAAAGTTATCAATTGTAAATACCATAACGGATGATAAAGGAAAATTCACTTTTGATATTGAACCAGGAAGGGAATATCTTTTAGACTCAGTTGTGATTTATCCATTAAAAGCAGACCCAGAAAAAAATGAGCCAATCTGGCATAGTGATTGGGCATCAACAACTTTCTTAATACCTGAAAATAATCTTTAATTATTATTAATTAGTATAAAATAGATAATTATGATTTTTGCTTTAAAAGTTTTATTAGCTGCTCTTGTGATTGCATTTGCAAGTTGGCTTTCCGGTAAAAAACCTGAGCTATCTGGATTTATTATTGCTCTTCCAATAGCAAGTATAATAGCCATAGCCTTCTCTTTCTTAGAGCATAAAAATACTGAAAATACTGTAATATTTGCAAAAAGCATTCTTATTGGAGTACCTGTCTCATATTTATTTTTCTTACCTTTTTTCTTTGCAAAAAATCTCAATATGAATTTTTGGTTAATTTACTTGATTGGATTGACTTTACTCGTAATAGGATATTTTGTTCATAAATATATTATGAGTTTAATTTGAATGTTTGAGTTATTTGCAGACTCAACTCCAAATGCAAGAAAAATTTCAATAATGTTAGAGGAGATTAATGAGAGTTATGATTTGACTTTAGTTAATTTAAATAAGGGTGAACAATTCAACGAGGAGTTTAAAAAAATTTCTCCATTTTCAAAAATTCCTGTTTTAAGACATAATAACAAGACCATATTTGAGTCTGGTGCTATCTTAATTTACTTGGCAAATTTATCTGGAGAATTTTATGGCTCAAATCAAAGTTTAACAACCCAGTGGTTGATGGCTCAAATGGGTTATATTGGCCCTATGTTAGGTCAGCATCATCAATTTCATCATTATAATCCCGGTAAAAGTGATTTTGGTGAAGATAGATATTTTAAAATTGCAGAAACGATATACAAAAATTTAGATGATCATTTATCTATAAATGAATATTTGGCAAATGAATATTCAATTGCAGATATTGCAACATTTCCTTGGATCGCTAGACATCCAATTCATGATATAGGTCTGAATAAATACATCAATCTATTGCGTTGGTATAATCAAATATCACTTAGACCTGCTGTCTTAAAGGGATATGATCTATTTAAAGATGGCTCAATACCACCACCCGCGTAATCAAAATGAAAGTATACTTTAATGGTTCATGTAATATTTGTAATGCAGAGATAAGTCACTATAAAAAGAAAACCTTTAATATAAACTATGTTGATATTTCAAAAAATAAAGATGAGCATATAAATCATCTCTCCAAAAAAGATTTATTTAGAAGAATGCATGTATATCATGATGGAAAAATTTTTTCTGGATCAGAGTCCTTTTTAGTTTTATGGGATACAATTCCTAGATGGAGATACCTGTCTTTATTGTTGAAGCTACCATTATTTAGACAACTATGGAAAATTGCATACGAAGGGTTAGCTTTACTACTTTATTTGAAAAACAAAAAAAAGATTGAGTAGAACCATTCTTGAAGAAAACCACAAGAATGGTTCTGGAGGATTAAGGTTAGTTATTAATTTTTACTTTTCTGAAAAAATTTAGATCAATCAATATATTTTTATAAATGGGGATATTTTTGCTATTTGGCGCTATATAGCGAGGAAATCTAATTTTTTAAACGATTTAATTTTATCACTTCACCAATAAAATATAATGATCCTCCAAAATAAATTGTGGTCTGATTTGATGAGAGTTTATTAATCATTTTAAATGAATCTGTTAAGGAATTTGCAAAATAGAGCTTAAGGTATTTGGGCAGCAGATCCTCAGTAATAGAGTTTTCCTCGTTCATTTTAACAACAATTATTTTATTAAAATGATTTGATAAGTTAGAGAGCATTTGAGTATATTTTTTATTATTTAAAAAAGAGCATATAAGTATTTTCCTATTCTTTGGTAATGATTTAATTAATGCTTTCATGCCATCGATATTGTGAAAGCCATCTAAGTAAATATTCTTAAATTTCTTTATTTTTTTATTTAAAAGTCCGCTCTTAATTTGCTGCAATCTCCCAGGCCACTCACAATTCATCAACGCTTTTTCTGTTTTTTCTATTACAAATTTTTCTTTTAATATATTCCTCGCTAAATGTATTGCTAATCCAGCATTAATTAATTGATGTGATCCTAATAAACTTAATTTTGATAAATTAACTCTTATATCATTCGATAAATAAAAATTAGATTTTATTTTCCAATGTGTATTAAATATATTTGCATTTAATTTTCTTTTTTTTAATTGTGACTTAATAAATTTCATAACACTTGTTTTTTGTTGATTAATAAAAATTGTACTTTTTGAGTTCAATATTCCTAATTTCTCAAAAGTAATTTGATCCAATGAATTTCCTAAATAATCTTGATGATCTAAGGAAATTGGAGTAATAGCTGCATACTTTGATTTTTTTAAAATATTTGTAGCATCAAATCTACCTCCTAGTCCAACTTCTAATATTAGATAGTCAGCTTTATGATCTTGAAAAGCTTTAAACGCTGCCGCAGTAGTAATTTCAAAAAATGTTATCAAATTCCCCTCATTTTTATCTTCGCAATACTTTAAATATTCTAATAATTTTTGATTGGAAATTTCTTTTGATCTTAATTGAATTCTCTCATTAAATTTTACTAGGTGAGGAGTGGAGTACACGTGTGTTGAATAATCATGATGATTGAGAATTGATTTTAAAATAGCTGCTGTTGAGCCTTTTCCATTAGTACCAGCTATGTGAATGACTTTGGGCAGTAAATTTTCATCAAAATTTATTTTCTTTAAAAGTTTTTTAATTCTCCATAAAGATAAGTCTGAAAATTTTGGATGTAGATTTAGTAGCCTTTGAAAAATAGGATCTTTCAAGAATTTATTTTTTTACGAATGATAAAACTTTTGAAAGTGTTTGACTTAATTCTTTTCGATGGACAACCATATCAACCATTCCGTGTTCAAGAAGATATTCCGCTGTTTGAAAATCCTCAGGTAATTGTTCTTTGATCGTCTCTTCGATAACTCTTTTTCCAGCAAAACCAATCATACTTCCTTTTTCAGCAATAATAATATCACCAAGCATAGCAAACGAAGCACTTACACCTCCAGTAGTAGGGTGAGTTAGAACACTCACGTAAGGAATTTTATGTTGATCTAGCATATTTACAGCTGCAACTGTTTTAGGTAGTTGCATTAAACTTACAATACCTTCTTGCATCCTTGCACCTCCTGAGGAAGCAACAGATATAAATGGACAATTCAAATCAACAGCGTTTTGACAACCAATTTTAAATGCTTCACCAACAAATTGACCCATTGAACCACCCATAAAATTGAAATCTAAAATAAAAACTATAACTTTAGTGCTTCCAATTTCACCTTTAGCTAAAATAGCGGCATCTTTTTGATCAGTTTTCTTTTGTGCAGCTTTCATCCTGTCTGTGTATTTTTTAAGATCTTTAAATTTTAGAGGATCATTATTTTCAAAAGGTACCTCGATTAATTCATAATTTTCGTTATCAAATAAATTTTTTAATCTACTATTTACATCCATCCCCATATGAAAGTCACAATATGAACAAACATTTAGATTTTCTTTTAAATCACTTACATACAAGGTTCTTTCTCCACATCCACACTTGGTCCATAAATCAGACGGAGGTTCTTTTCGATTAACAAGGGAGCTTAATTTAGGTTTTACATAATCTGTGAGCCAGTTCATTTTTAGATCTTAACCTCTTGAATAAATTTTTTAAGGCTTTTAAGGTACTTATTAAAATCCATCTTTATATCAAAATATTTTTGAATTAGAGCTGAGCCAATTATGACACCATCTGCATTTGTTTTTTTGGATATATCAATGACATCTTTTTTAGACTTGATCCCAAACCCAACTAAAACAGGAACAGAAGACATTTTTTTTATAGATTTAACATTTTTATTTATTTCTTTGTAATCTAATTTATTTGAACCTGTAATTCCAGTTGCTGATATATAATAAATGAATCCTTTTGAATTTTTTAGAAGTTTTTGCGATCTTTTTTTATCAGTCATTGGAGAGATTAACTTGATAAAGTGGATGTTATTTTTAGACAATGACTTTTTGATTGCATCTTCTTCTTCAAAAGGCAAATCAACAATTATTATACCATCGACAATACTTTTAATATTTTTGATGAATTTATTTAATCCAAATTTACGGACAGTATTTAAATAACACATAATAACAAACGAAGTATTATTTTTAGATTTACTCAAATATTTTATTAAATCTAGTGATTGTTGTGTTGATAATTTTGATCTAAGTGCAAGTTTATTTGCCTCTTGGATAATAGGGCCATCTGCCATCGGATCAGAAAAGGGAAGCCCAAACTCAATAATATCTGGTTGATGAGATAACATTTCATTAAAGATCTTTTTACTATTATTTAGTGTAGGAAAACCACACGTCATAAATAAAGATAGTATTTTTTTCTTGGGAAGAGAGTCTAGATTATTCATCAGCATCAAACCCTATTGCTTTAGCTGCAGTAAATAAATCTTTATCACCTCGTCCACACAAATTTAAAATTACAACTTTGTTTTTATGTTTATTTTTAAATGCTTTAATTAAATAGGCTAGGGCATGAGATGGCTCTAATGCTGGAATAATTCCCTCTAGTTTTGAACATGTTTGAAATGCTTCAAGAGCTTCTTTATCAGTTATACCAAAGTACTTAACTCTTTTAATATCTTTTAAGTAAGAGTGTTCAGGCCCTACACCAGGGTAATCGAGACCGGCTGAAATAGAATGAGCTTCTTTTATTTGTCCATCATTGTCCTGTAAGACATAACTGTAACTACCATGTAAAATACCGGGAGTTCCAGATGTCATTGTAGCCGCTGTTTCTTCAGTTTTAGCACCTCTACCAGCCGCCTCAACTCCAATAATCTTTACATTTTTATCATTTAAAAATGGATAAAATAAACCCATGGCATTTGATCCGCCTCCAACGCAAGCTATCAAATAATCTGGTAGTTTTTTTTCAACTTTTAATATTTGCTCTTTTGCTTCTCTCCCAATCACAGATTGAAAATCTCTTACCATTTTCGGATAGGGGTGAGGACCTGCTGTAGATCCGATAATATAAAAAGTATTTCTGACGTTTTTTATCCAATCTCTTAAAGCTTCATTCATCGCATCTTTTAGAGATTTACTACCAGATTCAACAGGAATAATAGTGGCACCTAGAAGCTTCATTCTAAAAACATTTGGTTTTTGTCTCTCGATATCTTTAGATCCCATGTAGATATAACAAGGAAGACCGAAAAGAGCACAAACAGTAGCTGTTGCAACTCCGTGTTGTCCGGCACCAGTTTCAGCAATAATTCTTGTTTTGCCCATTTTTTTTGCAAGAAGTATTTGCCCCAGGCAATTATTGATTTTATGGGCCCCTGTATGATTTAGCTCATCTCTTTTAAAATATACTCTTGGTCCATTAATATATTCAGATAAATTTTTAGCGTAGTGCAAAGAGGAAGGCCTACCCACGTAGTTTTTAAAAAGATCATTTAGCTCTTTTTTGAATTTTTTATCCTTTTGAATTTTTTTGTAAGATTCATCTAAATTTAATAATAGGGGCATTAATGTTTCTGAAACATACATGCCTCCGAATTCACCAAATCTTCCAACAGGGCTAGGTTGTTTATATGTTTTCATTAATTATAAATCGATGAAATAATACCATCTATCAAAGAAAGACTTTTTTCACCTGGTTGTTCCTCTACACCAGAATTTATATCAACAAAATCCGCACCTGTTAAGCTAATAGCTTTTTTAATGTTAGTGACATTTAGACCCCCCGATAAAATAAAAGGAAGTTTTTTAACATTTTTAAAATCAGAACAATCCCAAGTTGTATTGTTTCCTCCAGGCATCTGATTTGAAGAGGGTTTTGCTTCGATAAGGAACTGATCTACATCAATTAACCCAGTTGTTTTAAAATCTTCTGGAGATATTGATTTATAAATCTCTTTCTTAAAATTACTTTTAACTTCACTTATAAAGTTTTGATCTTCATTACCATGAAGTTGAATTATATCAAAATCAAAAATTTCTAATTTATTTTTAATTTCATCAATTGATGGATTAACAAAAACACCCACAAATTTGTCTTTATGTGTTTTAAAATATTGGTTAACAAGAGCTAATGTTTCAGTATCTATAAACCTCGGACTCTTTTCATAAAAAATTAACCCTTGATAAGAGATATTTAAATCAAGACAGTGGTTAATAATAGCTGGATTATTTTGTCCACAAATTTTTATTTTTATGTTGTTCGCCATATTTTTTTAATAATTCTAATGGTTTTTTGCTTTCTATTAATTCTCTACCTATAACAACAAAGCTAGCACCATCTTGTAAAGCATTATGAGCAAAAGTAACTCTTTTTTGATCATCATTTCTGGCAAACATTTTTACACCAGGTGTTATTTTGATTAGTTTATTAAATTTTCCTAAACCTCTTAGGTCATTACCTGAACAAATAAGGCCATGAATATTTACATTATTAGCAATTTCAGTAAATTTTTTTACAAGTTTTTTTGTGCTTCTCTCTTTATATATTTTTTCGCTATCTTTTCCATCTAAGCTCGTCAATAAGGTTACACCTAAAATTTTAGTTTTAAGTTTATTTTTCTTAATAGAGTTTACGGCAGCTTTCATCATCTCTTTGCCACCTGATATATGCAAGGTAAGAAAATCAGGGTTTATATTTGATAAAGAGTCTATCGCACTGCTAACCGTGTTGGGAATATCGTGAAGTTTTAAATCAAGGAATAATTTACTTTTCGACTTCTTGATTTCTGTAATAAGCTCATTTGAACGGTTATTATAAAAAGATCTATACCCCACTTTAAAACCATAAACATGGTGGTACAGTTTCTTTACAATACTAATATTTTGAGTATTTGATTTTAGATCTAGGGCTATAAAAGATTTAAATTTTTTCATTTAACTTTTTATTGATATTTTCACTAGCTTTATATGTAACCTTCCATTTAGAGGGAATATATATTTTTTTTTTGTTTCTAGGATCAGAACCATATCTAGGTTTCATAAATTTAGATTTAAATATTCCAAAATTTCTTAGCTCTATAGAAATGTGATCAGAAATATTTTTTTCTAAAATATCAAAGAACCTGTTAAATATAGCTCTATTTATTTTAGATGTTAAATCAGTTTCAGATTGCAAAAAAGTCTTTAAAATATCAGACTTATTCTTCTTTGGAGTCCTTATCCTCATCCAAAGCCTTACCAAGAATATCCCCTAAAACAGATCCAGAGGATTTTGAGCCATATTTTTCTAACAAACTCTGTTCTTCATCTATCTCTAACTGTCTTATAGAAAGAGAAAATTTTCGATTTGTAAGATCAATAGAGCTAATTTTAGCATCTATTTTTTGACCCTGATTATATCTTGTAATATTCTGCTCTTCTTTATTTTTTGAGAGTTCTTTTCTTCTTATAGTCGTCTCAATAAAGCTAGCTACTTCAACATCAATACCATTGTTGCTAATTTTTGTAATTGTAGCAGAAACAATATCTCCTTTAGTTTTATCTTTAAAGAATTCATAAAAAGGATCTGCAGACAATTGTTTTATCCCAAAACTAATTTTTTCTTTT
>LULP01000710.1_pt2 | contig 17306 bp, 17 predicted proteins | sample 728111 | NCBI WGS metagenome assembly LULP01 (sample SAMN03860286, study PRJNA289734) | marine metagenome | biome: seawater column; feature: ocean; material: water; isolation source: Red Sea water column Station 149 - depth 25m | place: Saudi Arabia: Red Sea | collected 2011-10-15 | depth 25 m
CAAAGTCAGCAACATTTAAAGGCTCTCTCGGTGCAATTTCTTTGCTTGCTGTACCGATATAGACCAAACCAGCGATTTCATCACTTGCTGCACAGCCTAATGCTCGTTTTAAATGCGCAGATTCTGCTGCCGCACCACTACGCCACATGCTTGAGAAGCCTTGCGACTGTAATACCAATAACAGATTTTGAATCGCCGCACCACAGCTCAATACTTGTTCATAGTGTGGTACTTTGAGATGTGGTTGATCTTGCACAATACAGATCAAAATCATCGGTGCACGCATTGGATGTTGCTTCACACGATCCAATTGCACAGGATCAATTTCCCCACCCTCTGCCAAACTTTTCGCTAACAATTCACCAAAGGCAACTCGCTGTTCGCCTTGAATGGTGATAAAACGCCACGGATGCAAGCGATGATGATCAGGTGCAGTAAGTGCCGCTGCAATCGCCAATTCAAGCTGTGCTGTATTCGGTGCAGGCTCAACTAGCAAACCAATGGATTGACGACGATTGATAAAGTCATAGAGCTGGTTTGGGGAGAAGTGATTTAGCGAAGATGGCGTTGAAAAATCGGATGACATAAATAAGGTCTTTGTTATGGGGTAGCGATCATACGAATGTAGCATAGATTGGAATTCTTGCCTATTTCAACACACTGAATCTAGGGTGAATTTAAGACGGCGGATTCAATAACGAAGTGCAACACATAAAAAAAAACGGCTAAGCATCTTACTTAACCGTTTCTTTGCTTCACCGATGTTTCGGCGTTTTAAAATCAGCATGTGAATATCAATAGACTCACATTGTGATGATGAATTTAGTTTGCATACACTGGGAATTTTGCACAAACCGCTGCAACTTTGCCACGTACCTCTGCAATTACTGCTTCGTCACCTTTGCTGTCGATCACATCAGCAATCCAACCTGCCAAGTCACGCACTTCTTGCTCACCGAAGCCACGAGTCGTTACCGCAGGTGTACCGATACGAATACCTGAAGTGACAAATGGAGAACGCGGATCGTTTGGTACAGCGTTTTTATTGACCGTGATGTGCGCATCGCCAAGCCAAGCATCAACTTCTTTACCCGTCACATCTTGTTTGATCAAAGACAATAGGAACAAGTGATTGTCCGTACCGCCAGATACGATGTCGAAACCACGTGAAATCAATACTTCAGCCATTGCTTGCGCATTTTTCACGACTTGTTGTTGATACGTTTTAAACTCATCAGACATCGCTTCTTTGAAACAAATCGCTTTCGCAGCGATCGCATGCATCAACGGACCACCTTGATTGCCTGGGAATACCGCCGATTGAAGTTTCTTCTCGATTTCTTCATTAGCTTTAGCCAAGATCAAACCTGAACGTGGACCACGAAGTGTTTTGTGTGTCGTCGTTGTTGTTACATCAGCGATTTGCACTGGGTTTGGATAGACACCCGCAGCAACTAAGCCCGCAACGTGCGCCATATCAACAAATAAATATGCACCCACTTTATCAGCGATCTCACGGAAACGATTCCAGTCCATGATACGGCTATATGCAGAGAAGCCTGCAACGATCATTTTTGGCTTATGCTCAAGTGCCAAACGCTCAACTTCGTCATAATCCACTTCGCCAGTTTCAGGGTTTAAGCCATATTGAACGGCATTGTACGTTTTACCAGAGAAGCTCACTTTTGCACCATGCGTCAAGTGACCGCCATGCGCCAAGCTCATACCCAAAACCGTATCACCTGCATTCAAAAGTGCTAAATAAACAGCTGAGTTTGCTTGTGAACCTGCATGTGGCTGCACGTTTGCATAGTCTGCGCCAAATAATGCTTTCGCACGATCAATCGCCAATTGCTCAATCACATCGACATTTTCACAACCACCGTAGTAACGCTTGCCCGGATAGCCTTCTGCATATTTGTTAGTCAGCTTAGTGCCTTGCGCTTCCATCACGGCTGGAGAAGTATAGTTTTCAGATGCGATCAATTCGATATGCGCTTCTTGACGTTGATCTTCGGCGGTAATCGCTTTCGCTAATTCTGGATCAAATTCAGCAATCGAGATATTGGCAAACATGAGCAAGTTTCCTATGTGGTCGAAAAGTGTTTTAGCTTCGGGGGTGATACCGTGATAAAAATAAATAACGGTAAAATTATAAAAAATTGGCGCACATTGTAGCATGAAGTGCGCCATGAAAAAGACTGATATTGATTTAAATCACACTGAAATTTATTCAATGGATTCTATAGAAAACCTCAGCCAATTTTACAGGAATGCTCTAACAACAATTACCAAGCCAAACAAGATAAAGAGCATCGCAGCAACACGTTGAATCCATAACATTGGCAAATGATCAGCGAGCTTTTGACCAATAAAAATCATTGGAATATTGGCAATCAACATCCCAAAAGTCATGCCTAAAGTCACCAACAAAACACTTTGAAATTGTGCAGCCAGAGCGACAGTAGCGATTTGGGTTTTATCGCCGATTTCCGCCAAGAAAAATAAAATAAATGTCGCAAAGAACACACCGTATTTTTGCCAACGCTCAAGATAGTTTTTCCTTTGATCGAGTTTATCGGGAATCAATAGCCAAATACCCATCGCAATAAATGTCCCTGCCAAAATCCACTGCAACACATCCGCAGAAATGACTTGGAGTAGCCAATTGCCAATGAGTGCTGCGACAGCATGATTTAAAAGTGTTGCGAAAAGAATAGCGAGAGCGATTGGGAGCGGTTTGCGGAAACGGGCAGCAAGTAGCAAGGTCAGCAATTGGGTTTTATCACCCATTTCTGCCAAAGCAACTAAAGATGTAGAAAAAAGAAAAGCTTCCATTTATGCACAATCACCACAAACATCGCTTGCAAAAATAGTGTCAATGGTCTTGCCAGTCTTTCACCGAAGTTACACTTACTTAAAGTGTATGGAAAAGATATAAACGCCATGTGAACCACAATCAAAGCCATTTATAAATATGGTATATATAAACTAAACTTTGAAATCACAAGTATGTTGACGCTTACCACAGTATGCAAATGATTAAACTTCTAAAAATATAATCGACAATTCACACCTGTGAGGCTACTCCCCAAAGGAAGCTCCATCATAGCAATTTAAACCGATGATGTCGATTGAAAATTTAGATTGTCATAATTGCAAAATGATCAAAATCACCAACGGAATTTATCCCAGTTTTCAGGATTCGCCCAAAACTTCGAATTAAACCAATCAGGAACGTGCTTATAAGTTAAAATGTTAAATTGCCAAATCTGTACAGGGTTATCCTCAGGCACAAGCTCCAAGAGTTGATTAAAGCCTAATGCACGCAGCTGTTTAGTCCGCTCTAATGAAGCAAATACGATAATTTTCTTGGCAAATAAATCCCGCATACGCACTACGGCATTGTTAATTGTGGTATTTGCGAGCGTTTCACTTGATGCTTCGTCTTCTAATGATGTTTGTTTGATCAAATTGACAATTGCTAAGTCATAGCGCTGATCAAATGGCAGACTTGCCACGTCATTTAAGCTACAATATTGCCACTGTCCGCCCCAGTTGGACTGTGGCTGGATGTCGATCGCAATCGCTTGATCAATCTGCTTTTCTTCTGCCAAAAGCTGAAGTAATAAGGCAATAATATCTTGATCTGGCATAAAAAATCCTTCAATGTCGAGCACAGCAATGGAATATCAAGGCATTTGCCATAAAATGCAGGCACGTATTACACCTGCATCAAACGCCACACTTCCTAGCCATGTCGAGTATAAGTTTGTTTTGGATCAATTCAATACCGATTTGATGCAATGTCTTGGAGAAAAGCTCCAACTCGAATGGACTGGTCGAATTTTCTGCGTTTCTTGTGGCAATGCCACGCCAAAGTCCTATTCGCAAGGTCACTGTTTCAAATGCTTTAAAACCAAAGCAGAATGCGACATGTGTATCTTGAAACCTGAAACCTGTCATTACCATCTCGGTACCTGCCGTGAAGAAAGCTTTGCCCAGCAAGTGTGCTTTCAACCGCATATCGTCTATTTGGCAAATTCCAGTGCATTAAAAGTCGGGATTACTCGTCAGGTCAATATGCCGACACGATGGCTAGATCAAGGTGCAACGCAGGCTTTGCCGATTCTACGTGTGGGTTCTCGTCGTCTGTCTGGTCAAGTTGAAATTTTGTTTGCCGAGATGATCGCCGATAAAACCAACTGGCGTGCCTTGCTCAAAGGCGAAGCTGATCCTGTGGATTTGGTTGAGGAAAAAGAGCAGATTCTTGATCAATTCCATATGGAATTGGCAACTTTAGCGAATGAATATAGCGAAGAAGAATTGGGGTTTTTAGATGATCAACCGCTTGAGTTTCAATATCCTGTACAGCAATATCCGCATAAAATCACCAGTCACAACCTTGATAAAACGCCAATCATTGAAGGGAAACTTCAAGGCATTAAAGGGCAATATCTGCTCATGGATACTGGCGTGATCAATATTCGCAAATATACAGGTTATGAAATTGTCTTGCGAATGTAATTGCATTGAAATTCCTTTGTGGAGATTTTAGCTTTTCAACGAGATATGTTTTAGCGACTCATTTGAAAAGATCAGACCACGCTGTACTTTGGCTTTTGACCATTCAACGCTAAAACAAGATTCTCATACGCCAACTTGTTCATCGCATATCGTGTTGCTTCGGTTGCAGAACCGATATGCGGTGTCACCACCACATTATTTAATTCAAATAATTTTGAACTTTGTAAAGGCTCATGAGCAAAGACATCAAGCCCTGCGCCAAAGATTTGTTGATTTTGCAAGACTTCAATGAGTGCGTCTTCATCTATCACCGCACCACGAGAGATATTGACCAAAACCGCAGTGGATTTCATCAAGGCAAATTCAGCTTGACCCAGTAAATGCTTGGTTTGCGCATTGAGATCAACCGCAACAACGACAAAATCAGAACTCGTCAATAATTGTTCAAGGTTTAAATATTCTGCCTGGAATTGATGTGCGGTTTCGAGTTTTTCACGTCGACCATAATACTTAATATTCATGTTGAAGCCGTAATAACCACGTCGAGCGATCGCCGAGCCGATATGTCCTAAACCGATGATTCCCAAGGTCTTGCCATGTATATCCATACCAAACTGACCTGCCGACACGGTACGTTGCCACTGCCCTTGTCGTGTCCATTGATCTAGCTCGGGAATGCGCCTAGCCGCACTCATCAATAATGCAAAAGCTGTATCTGCCGTAGTTTCAGTCAACACGTGTGGCGTATGTGCGAGCTGAATTTGTCGTGATTTCAAATAATCCACATCGTAATTGTCATAGCCAACACTAACACTGGATACGATCTCAAGATGCTGTGCGGTTTCGAGTTGCTCTTTTCCGAGTAATCGCCCTGCGCCGATCATACCGTGTGCATTAGTTACCGCTTCACGGATTTGTTGATTTACATCACCGAGTTTTGGATTGATTTTGATGACATCGAAGTCTTTTCTAAGCTTTTCTTCAAATTCTGGGAAAATCTGACTAAAGATCACAACCTTTTTCTTCACATGATTCTTTTGTGCTAAATGTTCAGTTTCAGTGACGAGGTCTAATGCGATGTTAAGATCAGTCATGGCGGCATTGAATCATTTTAAAGATGATTTTTAAAAATAACACAGCAATTATTCTGTATCCATTAGACTTTGTATCGAATGCCATAGTTTACGCTTTGCATCGCCACTTTCTAACATTTCAGCAAGTGTTGCATGTTGCTCAAGCTTGGTGGATTTTTGATTGAATTGAGGAAACTCAAAATCAACCTCACCTAAAATCAAAATATTTGGCACAGCATAGCTTTGTAGAAAACCTCGCAAATAATCTTGAAGATGCGCATCGCCTAATTGCCAACTCGGAATATTCAAAGGCCATGAAAGATGAAGCGCAGACTGACGAATCAGACAAGCTTTTTGGATATTTTGCAGTAGTCGATGCTGTGCAGAATTTTCCGCGTGCGCAAAGATCAAAAATGACTCATGAATCAACACTTGATAATCAAAATGAATCGTTGCCTGCACTGTTTCAGCGTCGATCGGCTTGATTTCATGAAGTATTTTTCTACAATGGTTTGCGGTGCAGTTGTCTTATGGCTTTGATTTTGAACGAACTGACTTCCCGCCTCAACACACATTGTCTGTTCTGTGAAAGATAATTTTTTATCTTCTATACCCTGATCATCACTCTGATCACGCCAAAGCATTTGATTGGCAATAATATCAGTCGCAGACGCTCGTTCCACCCACGGCGAAATACCAAGTTGCTTCAGAATCAATTGCGCACGTGCAGACATAGTTGAAAAGATCGAATTTTAAAAATTAACAATAGAAATTTGGAATAGTCTGCATTGTAGCAGTAAATTTATTGATTGTCGTAATGATCTCTCAATGCCTTTTTTTAGAGATTAAATGATGAAAAATATAGACTTTATTCTAAATGCAATCTTCCTCTAAATATAATCTTAGCGCTGAATGCGCTACAATCTTTTTCACTATTTCATTTTGGCGAGTCACGATGCCATTACAGCAATTACCACGTTGGATACAGTTTGCCATGTTCATACTTGCGTGCAATGCAGGTATGGTCAATGTGCTTGGCTTGCTCATGGTATTGCATCAGTCTATTTCGCATATGACAGGCAATGTCAGCTTACTTGCTATTCATCTATGGCAACACGATTTTTCACAGGTTTTTTTCTTAGTTTCAGTGCTGATCAGCTTTGTACTCGGCGCATTTTATAGTGGTTATATTCTTGGCAATGCACAATTTAGTTTGAGTCAGCGTTATGGTATTCCGTTGGTTCTTGTGGCGATTTTTATTGTGCTCTGTTGGCTATTTACGCCATATTTTCCACGCTATGCACTGCTTTGGGCGACTGTGGCAATGGGTATGCAAAATGCGATGGTCAGCCATTATCAAGGTGCAATTATTCGTACCACGCATCTCTCTGGTGTTTTGACCGATTTGGGCTTAGCACTCGGCTACTATTTGCGTGGCTTACAAGTGGAAAAGCGTCGTGTGATTTTACATTTAGCAATATTACTAGGTTTTTTATTTGGTGGTTTGATTGCAACGATCACTTTTCACTATTTCAATTATCATGCTTTTTTGATTCCTGCACTGTGTTCTGCTGTGCTTAGTCTGATTTATTGGCTACACTATTGGAAGCAAAATTCAGCTTAAATATTTGAATTACGAGATTCATTTTTTTTCAATCAATTTGGAGATTTTCATGGTCAAAAATGCCTTACAAGCACAACTACTCAAAGCAGGTTTAGTCGATGCAAAACAAGCCAAAAAGACCAATAAGCAAAATCAACATGCCAAAAAAACAGGTCAAAATGATCAGCAACAACTACAAGCTGAACTCGCCAAAGCAAAGTCCGACAAGCAAGCCAAAGACCACGCCTTAAATCAAGAAAAGCAACAACAGCTTGAGCAAAAAAGCTTGGTGGCGAATATCATCCAAATGATTAAGCAATATCAAATCAAAGAGATAGATGGTGAAATAGGCTATCAATTCATTGACGAATCGAAGATCAAAAAAATCTATGTCAATCAGCAAGCCTATAATGCCATCGTGTCTGGAAGCTTAGTCGTTGCCAAAATCATCACACCACAACCGACTCAGTATGCACTGATCCCACAAGCACTGGCAGAACGCATCGAAGCGAAAATGACGGGTTACATCATCGGACTACAACAACAGCAACATGATCAAACCACCGATGAGGAAGACCCATATGCAGACTATGTGATTCCTGATGATCTGATGTGGTGATCTGATGATATAAAGCAGTAACCTCCCGATTTTGAGATACCCTGCGTACTAAAAGTTAGTTTTAAATAAATAGTGACCGCAAAGTTATGGATATTTATTTCGAAGCAAAATCGCCTATGCTAAAAATAAATCATTTAAACTGATGTATGGATAGACCCATGTTCGAAAAAGTCCAATTTACTTGCGCTGACGGTTATGTATTGCAAGGTCGCTTCTTCCCAAAACAGCCCGCTCTAAAACAACAAGACTCAACACATTTACCGATTCTTATTGGTTCAGCGACTGGGATTAAGCAAGGTTTTTATCAAGCCTTTGCTAAATGGTTGACTGAGCAAGGCTATGATGTGATGACTTTTGACTTTCGTGGTATTGGCGACTCACTCTATGAACCTGTTTGCAAGTCGAAAGCTTTTATTCACCAATGGGGACAGCTCGACTTGGTGTCTGCGATAGACTTCCTTACTGATAAAACCAATTCTGCACAAATCCATCTAATTGGTCACAGTGCAGGTGGTCAGCTACTTGGACTTGCACCGAATCATGCAAAAGTAAAAAATGTCGTCGCTATTGCAGGTTCTTCAGGCAATACAAAAGGTTTGAGCGGGAAAACCAAGTTTCTTGGTCCAATCATGTTTAACGTGATTTTTCCTGTGTCTAGTTTCTTCAAAGGTTATGCAGCGACCAACTTTATCGGTATGGGGGAAAATCTTCCTAAAGGTGTCGGCGCAGAGTGGCGTGAATACTGCACCAAAGGTGGTTATGCGACCAATGCAATCGGTAAAACTGTCTTCGAGGATTTCCATTCAGAGATTCACAGTCCAATCACAGCGATTCATGCCACAGATGATGAGATTGCGACTTTGCATAATGTCAAAGATTTACTACGCACCTTTCCAAATAGCCCATCTCAAATCGTGACTTTAGCGCCGAAAGCATACGGCTTGCGCAGTATCGGGCATATGGAAATGTTTAAGTCATCGCATCAACAACTTTGGACTGTGATTGCTGATCAGCTTAAAGTGGCTTGATGAATTTGTAATTTTTAATAAAAAAGCTGAAATATTGAATTTCAGCTTTTTTAAATTTAACGATTTGGTTTTAACAAATAAAATCAATAAATCGCCATATGATTACGATGGATCATTTCCAGCGAGCGTACTTGACCAAGCACTTGTACCACTTTATCAGAAGTTAAGCCTTTGATTAGCGATGCCGAACGAGAGCTAAAGTTCACCCGTCCAACCGCAATACGAATGCCTTGCAAATCAACACACTCAACCACATCACCTCGATCAAAGTGCCCTTCTACATCCTGCACACCAACAGGCAACAAACTACGTTTTTCTTCTTTAATTGCTTTAACTGCGCCATCATCCAAGATCAGACGACCTGCCATTTGCAAATGCGCTGCAAGCCATTGTTGATGCGCTGTGATACGGTCGTTATCTGAAGTAAATAATGTCCCAAGCACTTCACCTTTCATTAGACGATGCAAGACATTTTCACTGTCACCATTAGCAATGATGGTTGGGCAGCCAGACTTGGCAGCCAAACGTGCAGCACGAACCTTGGTGACCATTCCACCACGTCCAAGCACACCGCCACCACCTGCCATCTCGAACAGCTCTTCATCGAGTGCACGCACAGTATGCATCAGCTTGGCATCAGGATTGCTTCGAGGGTCGGCATCATACATCCCATTTTGATCGGTCAAAATGATCAACGCATCAGCTTGGACTTGCGCCGCAACCATCGCTGCAAGCGTATCATTATCACCAAAGCGGATTTCATTAGTCGCAACGGTATCATTCTCATTAATCACAGGAATCACACGCCAATCTACAAGATTTTGTAAGGCATCACATGAGTTAAGATAACGACGGCGGTCTGCCAAGTCATCATGCGTAATTAAAATCTGAGCGGAACGAATACTGTGCTCCTCAAATACGCTTGACCATGCTTGGACCAGTCCCATTTGACCAATTGCAGCGCAAGCTTGTAACCCTGGCAACTCTGTTGGGCGAGCTTTCAACTGCATACGCACCATCCCTTCAGCGACTGCGCCTGAGGACACTAACAATATTTCATGCCCTTGAAAGTGCAACTGCGCAAGCTGCTCAGCCCAATGAGAAATAGCGTCTAAATTGAGCCCTTCACCATTTGCAGTGAGTAATGCTGAACCAATTTTGACGACAATACGATTACAGTCGGACAATACACGTTTATCTTCGAAAACTTCAATCATGATGAATTAACCAGTGTTCCTACTCTTACTCCAAAAAAACCCTGCCTATGATGCCGAACACCCACAAAGGAAATTCCGCTAGACTTGATTTAAAATTCAATGAAATTGAATCATGACAAAAAACAATCACGACATGGGACATATATACAGATTTAACACACTGAGATGAACAGGATGTTAATCACGCACATAAATCACTTCCATATCGCTATCATCTTCATCGTCATCCGTATCAATTTCATCACCTTCACGTTGTGCCTTGCGTTTGGCACGATATGCTTCTTTCGCTGCGAGCGTTTGCTCACGAGTTTCTTCTTCTAACTGTTCACGGAATGCTTTGGCCTGTGCACCCCAATCCAGCTCATTGACGATATGTTGACACCACTCTTCACGAGTATCTTCAGGCAATTGATCTAATTTATTTAAGACCAATACCACTGGTAACTGAGCCAAAGTCGGTGAAAATTTTTCAAGCTCAGTCATGATCGCACGGGCATTGTATACAGGATCAGAACCGTCAATCGGCTGTACATCAACGATGTGTAGTAAAATTCGAGTACGTGCAAGATGTTTTAAGAAGCGAATCCCCAATCCTGCACCATCGGCAGCACCTTCGATCAAGCCAGGTATATCTGCCATGACAAATGAACGGTGACGATCGACATCAACCACGCCGAGATTTGGTACCATGGTGGTAAATGGATAGTCCGCAACTTTTGGCTTTGCCGCACTCACAGCACGAATAAAGGTCGATTTCCCAGCATTTGGCATACCGAGCAAACCAACATCTGCCAAAACTTTGAGCTCAAGACGGACTTGGCGAATTTCACCCTTTTGACCATGCGTACATTGACGAGGCGCACGGTTGGTTGACGATTTAAAATGAGTATTGCCCAAACCACCGTCACCACCAGAGGCAACCATGACACGCTGACCATCAGCAACTAAGTCACCGATAATATCACCACTGTCCATATCCACAATGGTGGTACCGACTGGAACTTTCAAGACCACATCTTCGCCACCTCGACCAGTACAGTTTGCCCCTGCACCATTCTTGCCACGTTCGGCACGGAAGCGACGCGTATAGCGAAAATCAACTAGAGTACTGGTGTCGTCATCGGCTTGCACATAAACACTACCACCACGACCACCATCACCGCCATCTGGACCACCAAAAGGCACAAATTTTTCACGGCGAAAACTGGCTACACCATTACCGCCATCACCTGCTTCTACTGTAATGACTGCTTCATCAACAAAGCGCATGCACACCAACCTCGACATGAAAACGATGTATTATGCCACAATTTCGTTACAACGACTTGTGAACATACCAAAACTATAAAAACTAAAAACGCAAAAGTACTGTTCAAAAACAAGCACATAAATCTCTATTAAATCACAAAGACCGATTTTAAAAAGACCAATCGTAAATAATCAGCCTTTCATTAATCTATGAAAAGCTAATCAACAGAAAGACTTAAATTGACCACATCCAAACGCTTTTTCATTTCTTCAGGATCTTTTAAATCGAACTCACGCTGTGAGTCCAATACTTCAAAATCAAATAATTCACGATCTGCAAGCTGTGACGGCGATACATTTTGCAACGCCCCAAAAATACTGTTCAAACGCTTTGGATGGGCTTTATCCCACTCCCGCAACATGTCATTGATAATGGCGCGTTGTAGATTTTCCTGAGAACCACAAAGATTACACGGAATAATTGGGAACTGACGCATTTCTGCATATTTGATAATGTCTTTTTCTTCGACATACGCCAGTGGACGAATCAAAATATTTTTCTTATCGGTCGACAACAGCTTTGGTGGCATTGCCTTCAAGCTTCCACCATGAAATAGATTTAAGAAAAATGTCGCCAAAATATCATCACGATGATGACCGAGTGCCACTTTCGTTGCGCCAATCTCTTGTGCAAAACCATAGAGTGAGCCACGACGCAAACGTGAACATACCGCACAATAGGTCTTACCTTCAGGCGTCAAACGCTTGGTAATACTATAAGTGTCTTTTTCTAAAATATAATAGGGAATTTTATTTTCTTCTAAATATTTCGGTAACACTTCTTCAGGAAAATTCGGCTGTTTTTGATCTAAGTTGACCGCCACCACATCAAAGTTGATCGGTGCAATACGCTTAAACTGCAACAAAATATCCAATAAAGTGTAGCTATCTTTACCACCAGAAATACACACCATCACCTTGTCGCCATCTTCGATCATATTAAAATCACGAATGGCATGACCGACTTGGCGACGCAATTTTTTTAATAATTTATAATAGGCTGCACTGCTTGGCAAATCAGGTTGAAAGCCTTCTGCTCCAACAGTATCATCTTGAAAATCCTCATCATCGAGCGCTTCATCCAACGCATCAGACGAAGTCGCTTGCATCGCATGGCTTGCGCCCAAAATAGCATCAGAACGATTTGGCGGTGGAGTCAATTGCTCTGGGCTAAAAACATTCAGCACAGCGTCTTGAGATGCGTTACTAGACACGAGAAAATCCGTACATTATCAAACAAAGTCGGCTATTCTAACGTATTTCACAGGCAATACCCAAGACCTCAAAGGCAAAATTACCCGAAAAGAAACAAGAATCTTAAAAATCGAAAATTAACGAACATTTTCAGTTAAAATGATGTCGAGGCTTAGATGAATTATTGAGAATTTCATCTAGCTGTCATTACAGTGTAATCTGAACAAAAAATCAGCTAATTTCACCAAATCGCTTGATGTGTAACCGTTTTTCACGTTTTCCCCAAAATCTGTGGATAACTTTATGGATATCTATCGACTTGACAGCGATCAAGTGATTATTTTTAAGGGATTGCTCTAAATTGTTTATTTTTTGACCTCTGATTTAAGTTTATATTTTTCAATTAGTTATCCTTTGCAAGTGTTTTTTTTAAAAATTTTTTTGAGCATATTCTGCATAATTCGAAGTCCAACATGGCTTGTGTGTTTTTTAGCCATGCAAATATTACTTTGTGAATAACTATTAACTTTTGCTATTTTTTTGCTACACTGCCTTGGGGTTTGTAGATTTATATACTCAAGTGTAACTGTGAAACGGAATGTCGCAAATAGTTACAGACTACACATCACATTGACGTGATAAATGTCAAATATGAGATGTGAAGTCTTAGCGCATAAATACATAAAACAGGGTTGAACAAAAAAAGTTGAAGATAACGAAGATAACAATATGCACTGGATCAACAACACTCGAGTTCTTTTAATCGCAAGTTGTTTTGCAAGCTTACTGCCAAGCGTCAGTCAAGCTGGTAACCTCTATGTCTATCGAGATACCGCAGGCTCTGCACTTCTCACCAATAAAAAAGTCAGCACCACAGGCTACCGTCAAGAGAAAGTCACTTATTATAAAGATAGCAATGTGCATGCGTATAACAATTGGGGCAATTCCGAATCTTCCGTTTTACCGAGTTTTAGCAAATCTAAAGATGCCTATGACACCATTATCCGCAGCGCCGCACAGCAATACGGTGTGTCAGAAGGTCTAATTAAAGCCATCATGCATACCGAGTCGAGCTTTAATGTCAATGCACGCTCACCTGTTGGCGCACAAGGTTTGATGCAACTGATGCCTGCAACGGCTAGGCGCTTTAATGTATCCAATGCATATGATCCGACGCAGAACATCTACGGTGGTGTAAAGTATTTAAGCTGGTTATTAAAGCGCTTTAAAGGCGACACATCACTTGCGCTTGCAGCTTATAACGCAGGCGAAGGCAATGTCGACAAATATCGTGGCATACCACCCTTCCGTGAAACACAAGACTATGTGCGCCGGGTCATGAGCCGCTATCAAAATTTGTATGCTTCAGGTTTAACTTTAAATGGCAGCAGTGCGATCGCACCAGTGAAAGTTGTTGCTACCTCAAATAACTACACACCGACTTCAACAGATCTACCACGTCGTGAAATCATTGCACTGAGTGATGGTAATTTTACTGATCGCAGCGCACGCAGAACCTTTGCCAATGAAAATGCGTATAGCTCATCTAGTATTACCATTAGTGATTAACTCTAAACTGTTCGCTATTTCAATTTTAATCATTTAAAAAATGGCTGATTCCGTTATGTTTGGTTACATCGCTTGAAATCAATTTTAGTTGCCCCATAACATTTTAGTGATATATTCAATCACTGATGTGCTGAAAACTTTTGCTTAACACATCTTACTATTTATTATTATTTTGAGGAAAAAGTCCATGATGCGGATTGGTTTGTTCTTGCTGACCAACCTCGCGGTACTCGTTGTCGCTGGTCTCGTTTTATCATTATTAGGCGTGGGTAGCTATCACGGTGCGGGCGGTTTAAATCTTACGAATCTCTTAGTGTTCTGTCTTGTCTTTGGTATGGCAGGGTCGTTTGTATCACTGTTTATGTCGAAGTGGATTGCCAAAAAAACCACTGGCACACAAGTCATTGAAAATCCGAGTAACCAAGCGGAACAATGGTTGCTCAATACTGTTGCAGAGTTGTCGCAACGTGCAGGTATTAAAATGCCTGAAGTGGGTATCTTTTATTCTTCCCAGTCGAATGCTTTCGCAACGGGCTGGAATAAGAATGATGCATTGGTTGCAGTATCGTCAGGTCTGTTAGAACGTATGTCTGCTGACGAAGTTCGTGCTGTACTTGCCCATGAGATCGGTCACGTTGCCAACGGCGATATGGTGACTTTGGCATTGATTCAAGGTGTGGTCAACGCATTCGTGATGTTCTTCGCACGTATCGTCGGTGATTTTGTTGATCGCGCGCTATTTGGCCGTGGTGACGGTGAAGCACCAGGATTGAGCTATTATGCAATCACCATCGTATTGGACATTGTGTTTGGTATCCTCGCTTCTGCGATCGTGATGTGGTTCTCTCGCTATCGTGAGTACCGTGCTGATGAAGCTGGCGCACGCTTGGCAGGTAAGCAACATATGATCAATGCCTTGCTTCGTCTACGTGATGAGCAAAATCTACCTGATCAAATGCCAAAAGAAATGCAAGCACTTGCCATTGCCGAAGGTCAACATCAAGGCTTTAGCTTGGCGGCGTTATTTCACTCACACCCAAGTATTGAAAAACGTGTTGCCGCATTGCAGAAGTTACAAGTTCAATAATTTTCTAAGCATGCTTTGAAATGCTTAAAACCTAAAAACGTCTCTAATGAGACGTTTTTTTATGGCTTATGAATTGTTTAACATCGAGATGGGAATACGTAAAAAATTCAATTTCAAAAAGACCATTTTTGAATTGATCATTGTGCAAAATCAACCATTGCTCAGACTGATAATTCACACTAAAGCCAAGCTATTTGTAGAATGTAATGGTCTGGGCAAAGTCGATTGCAGGAAGATTGTCAGCGATATGATCTGTCATTTTTTTATTACGCACCTTGAATCATTTGCCACAACCAACGACCACCCAAAAACATCACGGTAATAAAAGCAATCACAAACAAAATACCCAAAATATCTGGAATACGTAGCCAAATCCAACTCACCACAGGATTGCGCCAAAATGCAGAAGTCTGTTGTTTCTTTTCTAAAGATTCATGCAAAAATGGATGTACCACATGAATGTCGCTATTGACCTGATATTCATCTCGAATATGCTGATGCACAATATCTAAGGCTTTGCGGCTTGGACGAATAAAAATATCAAAGAGTGTCCCGACGATTGGCACAAATCCCACCACCATATCGGCAACCGCCAGTTGTACCACACCACGTAGTTTATGATTCGGCACACCAACTTGTTTGGATTTTTGAAACGCATATAAAGTTAAAATAAAGCCGATGATATCCCCTGCAAATGGCACTGTGCTAAGCGCAGCATCTGCACCAACACCTTGCTTGCTAAATGGAATCCGCACCAAGCTGTCCATGGTATTGGCAAACTTTGCCAAGTCACGTTCAACTGCCATGGCTTGTTGTTGAGTCAGCTTTTTCCCTGTATTTTGCATCTGTGGCTGTTGATCGGGTTGTTGGTTTGCCGTCACGTGATTTGTCCAAAATGATCTCTATACACAACAACTTAGCCGAAATTATCCTGCACAATCAAGTAAATTTTTGCGATGTACCTTGAACAATGCAAATTGATACATACGGAAATTTTAAACTCTTCCCTTTTCTCTTCGAATCAACACATACATCAACGGAATAAATAGCAAAACCAAAACCGTACCGAACAACACGCCACCAAATACGCTATAACCAATCGATTGACGGCTGAGCGCACCTGCACCTGAGGAAAACATCAACGGAATCACACCTGCACCAAAAGCAATCGATGTCATCAAAATCGGACGCAAACGTAACTCGGCGGCATGCAAAGCGGCATCAATCGCTGATCGACCTTGCTCTTGCAGACTAGCCGCATACTCGACCATAAGAATGGCATTTTTACAGGACAGTCCAATCGTGGTCAGTAAGGCAATCTGAAAATAAATATCATTGGCAAAACCAAACACAAAGCTAAACACAATCGTGCCGCCAATACCCAGCGGAATCGCCGCCATCACCGCCGCAGGGATCGTCCAACTTTCATATAACGCTGCAAGACAGAGGAAAATAAAGGCAATCGATACTAGATAGAGCCAAATCGCCTGATTGCTCGATTGTTGTTCTTGATAAGACAAGCCACTCCAAGACAAATCAACCCCATCAATCTGTTGCACCAGTTCGGTCAATTGTTGCATCACCTGACCGCTACTGATATCTGTTTCTGGCTCAGCTTCCATTTCCATGCCCGCATAGCCTGCAAAACGCTCAAGTGTCGGCGGTGCGCCCTGCCATGAAATACTGCTGAACTGGCTAAATGGAATCATTTCTCCCTGATCATTTTGGATATACCAATAATTCAAATCTTCAGGCTTGGAACGGTATGGTGCATCACCTTGTACATAAACCCGTTTAATCCGCCCACGATCAATAAAATCATTGATATAACTGCCACTCCACGCCGTCGACAAAGTATTGTTAATGGTCTCAATATCTAAGCCATTAACCATCGCCGCTTTGTGATCGATATCAACGCTAAGTACGGCTTGATTATCATTACTTTCTTTTTCGATACCCTCAATCACACCTGTCTCACTAGCAAGTTGTTGTAGTTCTTCAAACTTCTCAAGCAAGCCTTCTTGCCCTAAACCTTCATTATCTTGTAGCCAAAATTCAACCTTATCCGAATTGCCCAAACC
>LULP01000679.1_pt1 | contig 17270 bp, 13 predicted proteins | sample 728111 | NCBI WGS metagenome assembly LULP01 (sample SAMN03860286, study PRJNA289734) | marine metagenome | biome: seawater column; feature: ocean; material: water; isolation source: Red Sea water column Station 149 - depth 25m | place: Saudi Arabia: Red Sea | collected 2011-10-15 | depth 25 m
CTCGTACGTGGTTCGATTGTTGGTACACGACTTGATTTAAAAGAAGCTTTAGAGATTGCTGCACGTGGAAAGGTCAAGGCACACATTAGTGTCGAACCTTTAGAAAACATCAATGATATCTTTGATCGCATGGAAGCAGGCAAAATTGATGGGCGTATTGTTGTTGATATGTCATTGTAGACTGTTAGCGCTATGAATCGAAAATCCCCCTTCAGTTGGATTTAACTGAAGGGGGATTTTAATATGTGACTTCATCTTTTAGTTATTGCAATTCAATCGGTTCATTACCAACTTAACGCACCACCAGTCTGATAGTCCGTCACACGTGTTTCAAAGAAATTTTTCTCTTTACGCAAATCCATCATCTCAGACATCCACTGGAATGGATTATTCACACCTTTGAACTGCTCAGGCAAACCCAGTTGTGTTAGACGACGGTTAGAGATGAATTTCAGATATTCCTCCATCATCGCAGCATTCATACCGAGTACGCCACGTGGCATGGTATCACGAGCATATTCGATTTCAAGCATGGTGCCTTCCAAGATCATTTGGATCACTTCTTGTTGGAAGTCTTTCGTCCAAAGCTGTGGATTTTCGATCTTGATTTGGTTAATCATGTCGATACCGAAGTTCACGTGCATCGACTCATCACGCAAGATATATTGGAACTGCTCAGCCACACCAGTCATCTTGTTACGACGACCCATACTCAAGATTTGGGTAAAGCCACAGTAGAAGAAGATGCCTTCAAGCACACAGTAGAATGCGATCAAGTTGCGGAGCAATTGTTGATCATCTTCGGTCGTACCTGTTTTAAAGCTTGGATCACCAAGCGATTGGGTGTATTTCAATCCCCAAGCGGCTTTACGTGCCACACTCGGGACTTCACGGTACATATTGAAGATTTCGCCTTCGTCCATGCTTAATGACTCAATACAGTATTGATAAGCATGGGTGTGAATCGCTTCTTCGAATGCTTGACGCAAAATATATTGACGACATTCTGGATTGGTGATCAGACGATAGATCGCCAAAACCAAGTTATTCGCAACCAATGAATCTGCAGTAGAGAAGAAACCTAATGAGCGTTTCACGATCACACGTTCGTCATCGGTCAAGCCATTTTCAGATTTCCACAATGCGATATCGTGGTTCATGTTGACTTCTTGAGGCATCCAGTGGTTGGCACAGCCATCAAGATATTTTTGCCACGCCCACTCATAGCGGAAAGGTACAAGTTGGTTGAGATCGGCACGACAGTTGATCATGCGCTTATCTTCGACCTCTACACGACCTGCACCCATTTCCAGCTCTTCAAGACCTGGTGCAACATCTAAATGTTTTAAGGATTCAGATGCTCGAGCCATCGAATCGGTTGGATCAATTGCATTTCCATTTGCTGTTGGTGCAGGGGATTTTGCAGGAGCCACGCTCTGCGCTTGTGGCTGTCCATCAAATACCACTTTCTGTACAGGCGCTTCTTTCGGTGCGACGGGCGCAGATGGGGATGTCGCAGGAGCATGCTTTTGTGCATCATCTTCAAAGTCGTCCCAGCTTAGAATTGACATATTATAATCTCGCTATATTTCAAAATACTTAAAATCGTTTTTTGTCAGATAGTCAGCGTGTTTTGAATTGAGTAAAACACGCCGAGCCATGATTCATCTTTACGACGATTTATCTATTGATTCGCCTCTTACTGTCACTGACACGCTTCACAGTCAGGATTGTCAATGCTACAAGCTTGTGGCACTGGCGCTGCATTGGTGAAACCATCATCTTGTTGCGCAACTTCTTGAGCAACTGCTGGCTCAGGCTCAACTGCTGCTGCCATCGTTGCAGGTTTTACTGCATTCAATGCACCTGTGTTAATGGTTGATTTCTCTGCAGAAGTCGCACCCAAAGCACGGAGGTAATAAGTGGTTTTCAAGCCACGTAACCAAGCCATTTTATAAGTGATGTCGAGTTTCTTACCGTTCGCACCAGAGATATACAAGTTCAATGATTGCGCTTGGTCGATCCATTTTTGACGACGGCTTGCCGCATCAACGATCCAACGAGGCTCAACTTCAAATGCAGTCGCAAATACGTCTTTCAAGTCTTGTGGAATACGTGCGATCTTCTGTACCGAACCTTCATAGTGTTTCAAGTCGTTGACCATCACTACATCCCAAAGTCCACGATCTTTCAATGCACGAACAAGATACGGGTTGATCACGGTGAATTCACCTGACAAGTTTGATTTCACATACAAGTTTTGGAAAGTCGGCTCAATCGATTGTGATACACCACAAATATTTGAAATGGTCGCCGTTGGTGCAATCGCCATCACATTCGAGTTGCGCATACCGTCTTTTTGTACTTTGGCACGCAAGCTATCCCAGTCTAAAGTCATTGAACGATCCACTTCAAACATGCCTTCAGGACGAGTCGCGGCGACTTTGTTTAGTGAGTCGATTGGCAAAATACCTTGATCCCATAGTGATCCTTTGAATGTGGTGTACGCACCACGTTCAATCGCAAGATCACTTGAGGTTTGAATGGCAAAGTAGCTAATCGCTTCCATCGAGCGATCGGCAAATTCCACCGCTTCATCAGAGCCATAAGCAAGATTCAATTCATACAGCGCATCTTGGAAGCCCATGATGCCCATACCGACAGGGCGGTGTTTGAGGTTTGAATTACGAGCTTGTTCAACAGCGTAGTAGTTAATGTCTACCACGTTATCGAGCATACGCACCGCAGTTTTTACTGTGCTTTCAAGTTTTGCATGGTCAAGTTGACCGTCAGTGATGTGACGTACAAGGTTGATAGAACCTAAGTTACATACAGCGATTTCGTCTTGATCTGTGTTGAGGGTAATCTCAGTGCACAGATTCGATGAATGCACCACGCCAACGTGTTGTTGCGGAGAGCGCAAGTTACAGACATCTTTGAACGTGATCCATGGATGACCCGTTTCAAATAGCATTGAAAGCATCTTGCGCCACAAGTCTTGTGCTTCGCTGCCAAGTCTTCGTAGTGCGCATAACGCTCTGCAAAAGCTGTCCCTGTCAAATCGTGTAGATCAGGTGCATCTGATGGGCTAAATAAGGTCCATTCTGCATTTTCTAAAACACGTTGCATAAATAGGTCAGGTACCCAGTTTGCGGTGTTCATATCATGGGTACGACGACGATCATCCCCCGTGTTTTTACGCAGCTCAAGGAACTCTTCAATGTCTAAGTGCCATGTTTCAAGATAGGCACAGACCGCACCTTTACGCTTACCGCCTTGGTTGACTGCAACTGCTGTGTCATTCACGACTTTGAGGAATGGTACGACACCTTGCGATTTACCATTGGTGCCTTTAATGTACGAGTTCAAAGCACGTACAGGTGTCCAGTCATTGCCTAGACCACCTGCCCACTTTGATAACATCGCATTGTCACGAATTGCGCCATAGATACCGAACAAATTGTCAGGCACAGTAGTCAAATAACAGCTCGAAAGCTGTGGACGAAGTGTCCCTGCATTAAACAAGGTCGGCGTAGAAGCCATATAGTCAAAGCTTGATAATAAGTCGTAGAACTCAATCGCACGTGCTTCACGATCATCTTCTTGGATTGCCAGACCCATCGCCACACGCATAAAGAAGAGTTGTGGTAATTCAAAACGCACACCATCTTTATGAATGAAATAACGATCAAATAAAGTCTGTAGACCTAAATAAGTAAACTGATTACTCCGTTCAGGCTTGATCGCAACAGCAAGCTTTTTCAAATCAAAGTTGAGTAGTTCAGGATCAAGCAGTTCTAAACTCACGCCTTTGTTCAAGTACGCTTCAAGCGCATCATTTTCATTGGTGTCTGCATCAAGCCCTAAAAAGTCTAAACCGACTTTGACCAATTCATCACGCAGTAGGCGAGCAGTGACATACGTATAGTTCGGTTCATGCTCGATACGCGTACGTGTTGCCATCATCATGGTGGTGGCAATTTCAGATTCTTTGACACCGTTGTAAAGATTCTTCACGGTTTCGTCGATGATCGCTTGCGTGTCGATACCATCTAAATCTTGGCTGGCACGTTCTGCGCTATTGGCAAGTGCGGTCAAGTCAAGCGGTTTTAACATGCCATCTGCATTGGTGACTTGTAGTGTAGGGTGGTGATTTTCACCTTGACCTTGACGTTCAGAATGGCGCTTGTCACGATAAATCACATAGGCACGTGCAACTTTTTGCTCGCCTGTGCGCATCAATGCCAATTCAACTTGATCTTGAATTTCTTCGATATGGATCGTACCGCCAGAAGGTAAGCGACGTTTAAAGGTGTTCATCACCATTTGCGTGAGCTCAGAGATACGGTCGTGAATGCGACTCGAATCATGGCTATGTTCGCCTTCCACTGCTAAGAATGCTTTGCCGATGGCAACAGAAATCTTTTCGGCATTAAAGTCGGCAACATCACCTGTGCGCTTGATCACACGTAATTCGCCTGGGGTTGTGTCGAGTACGCTCATGACGGCACTGCTCCATGTATTTAGTCGATGGCTTCCATTTTTAAAAGTACGTTATATCAAAGAACCGCTTTCTAAAACGAAACCACTATAAGTTGTGTTAATTTAATCTATGAAACACAAGATACGGTAATTTTTCTTGCGATTCAATCTTGACTTTTCGCATCAGATCCTTTTTTTGATGCAATTGATTTAGTTTCCTACACTTAGCAATAGAAATTATTTTTCCGCTAAAAAGTGTGCATATTTTTGTGCAGAAATAGACTAACAAGAAAGCTTGATTTCTCGTATAGATAAGTCTGTGGATAAGTTGTTGATATAATTTTTTACAATTCACTCATCACGCAATCATCAGGTTGAAATGTAAGCAGAGTGTAAATTTCATTAGCTATTTTTACTTAAGTTTACAATGTAACTGTGATAAGCAATACAATTTTATAGAGAGTGTAATTTTTGGTGAAAGGGGACTTGTTTACATTGTAAACGCGTGTATATTGGGTGCATCAGAAGATGCGTTATTATTCTAATTTTTTATTTAATTTGAATAAGATGCATCATTAATTTAGAGGAATGGAAATGTCGCAAGAAGAAAAATTGCCGAAAATTTTAATTGTAGAAGATGATGAACGTCTTGCGAATTTGACGCAAGAATATCTGATTCGCAATGGTTTGGAAGTAGGGGTGGAAACAGACGGTAATCGTGCCATTCGTCGAATTATCAGCGAGCAACCAGATTTGGTGGTACTCGATGTGATGTTGCCGGGTGCGGATGGTTTGACCGTTTGTCGTGAAGTGCGTTCTCAGTATCATCATCCAATTTTGATGTTGACTGCACGTACCGAAGATATGGATCAAGTGCTTGGTTTGGAGATGGGTGCGGACGACTATGTGCCAAAACCAGTTCAACCACGTGTTTTGCTTGCACGTATCCGTGCGCTCCTTCGTCGTACAGATAATTCTGTCGAAGAAGAGGTTTCACAACGTGTGGAGTTTGATGATTTAGTCATTGACAATGGCGGTCGTTCAGTGACGCTCGATGGCGAGTTAGTTGATTTTACTAGTGCGGAGTATGACTTGCTGTGGTTACTTGCCTCGAATGCAGGTCGCATCTTGTCTCGTGAAGATATTTTCGAGCGTTTGCGTGGTATTGAATATGACGGTCAAGATCGTTCGATTGACGTGCGTATTTCACGTATTCGTCCAAAGATCGGCGATGATCCTGAAAACCCGAAACGTATCAAAACGGTTCGCAGTAAAGGTTATTTGTTCGTGAAAGAATCCAATAATGCCTAAGCGCATTATGTGTGATTAACTGTAATTTGTGACGTCAAGAGGCATCCGTGTCATCATTTAAACATAGTGTTTTCCTTCGCATATATGTTGGACTAGTGTGTTTAGTGGCATTGGTTGCGATCTTGGCTTACATTATCGTACAGATTATTAATTATCAGCGTGCGCAAGACTATCGTGAGCAAATGGCAGATGGTGTGGCGCATGTGATTTCTGAAGTGCTCGCAAGACAACCGACACAGCAAAGCCAAGAAGATTGGTTGGCTGATGTGTCTCGAGTACTTGAGCTGCAACTTGAGTTTGTGCCACGTACGGATCTTGACTTATCACGTACGGAACGTCGGCGTTTAAGTGATGGTCGTTCGATCGTACGATATGATCCAACACAAATCGTTGGTGATATTTATACGCAAGTTGATGGTCAGCCCAATGTTTATTTGCACATAAAAGTTGATAAACTTTCCGAGGTGCAGATCAAAATGATTCCAATTTTGGTGTTGGAAGATTTGACTTACTACCCAGGCGCAGAACAACAACGATTAGAAGAATTACAGCCGTATTTCTCATACCCAATTGCATTCGAAAAATTGTCTGATCTCAATCTTGATATGGATCAGATTAGCCGTTTACGCACAGACAAAACCCAAACCATATTGCTTTATCGTGATAGTGCAACCATGCAGGGCACAACGATTTCCGCTGTGTCGGCATATACCAATGTGCCAAATCGAGTATTGGTCTTGGGGCCTGTGCCGATTTTCAATTGGTTGCCATTTAAAGTCTTTGCAGGTGTGGTTTTATTCAGTCTATTCTTACTGATCATGGGTGTTTATTTCTTAATTTTGCCTTTAGAGCGAAAAATCGGCAAAGTGCGTCAAGCATTAAATCGTGTCAGAAAGGGTGATTTGAGAACACGTGTTAGTATTGAAGGCAATGATGAGATGGCAAATCTTGGCTTAAGCTTCAATATGATGACTGAGCATATTCAGCGTTTGATCGAAGCGCAACAAGAGTTGACGCGTGCGGTGTCGCATGAGCTACGAACACCAGTTGCCCGAGTACGCTTTGGTATGGAGATGCTGACGGATACCGATGATTATGAAGCACGTATCTCACAAATGGAAATGATCGACAAAGACATTGAAGAGTTAAATAAGCTCATTGATGAGATCATGACCTATGCCAAGCTTGAACAAGGGACGCCATCTTTGAGTTTTGAGCAGGTCGTTTTGAAAAACCTGTTACAACAAGTCGTAGACGAGTCTGAGATTATCAGAAAAGACAAAAACATAACCACCGATTTACCTGCCGTAGATGTTGAGGTTGAGGCGGAGTATCGTTACTTGCATCGTGTGGTGCAAAACTTTGTCGGTAATGCATTGCGTTATAGTGATTCAATGATACGAGTCAGTGGCGGCGTGGAAAATAATTATGCTTATGTCTGCGTTGAAGATGATGGGCAGGGGATTGCCGAAAAAGACCGTGAAAAAGTTTTTGAAGCCTTTGCTAGGCTAGATGACAGCCGAACTCGCGCCTCAGGTGGTTATGGTTTAGGCTTGTCGATCGTCAGTCGAATCGCGTATTGGTTTGGCGGGAAAGTTGAAGTGGATCAAAGTCCAACACTTGGTGGTGCACGGTTCACGATGACATGGCCTGTAAAGCAAAGTGTCAGCAAAACTCCATTGCATAGGCGATTAAGAAAATCTGATCCTGCTGAAGATTCAACTGAAGTCATATAAACTTAAAACAAAATTTGAATATGGGTCTTAGGAAGCTAAAGTGGATTATTTCGTAATAATTTGAGTAGTTCAAGATACAAATTATCATGCCTATGATTGAAACGATATTCGGTTTCCTTCAGATGCAAATAAAAAGTATGTTTGGCTACTCCATTGAATTTTGCTAACCGCCTTTTGGCATAGCTCCAAAAGGACTCAATGCCGTTGATATGTCGCTCTCCATCAGCAAACTCATTCATTCCATGATTCACTCGAAAGTGCTTGTCATAACCAATGTCGACTAAGCCATCATAACCACGCCAACCATCAGAATGAATCACAGTTCCTAAATCAACATGCCCACGAATAATAGCTGGCAGGGTGTTTTTAGAACAGTCTGGGACAATTTCTGTATAAACTTTTCCATTACGCTTTAAGAGTCCAAATACAATGGTTTTACCATAAGCTCCTCGACCACGTTTCCCTCTTACACGATGAGCACCGAAATACGACTCATCGACTTCAACAGCACCTTGTAAAGGTGATATCAGTTCACAATGTTCGGCAATTCGATGGCGAATTTTAAGAAAAATAGAGTTTGTAGAACGAACTGAAATACCAGTCAATTCTGCTGTGTTAGAAGCGGTTAAATCTAAAGCAAAACAACGTATAAGTCGTCTGAATTTAGCCTCTGTGATTTTAGAACAGCTGTAGTACCTATTTTTTACATTCATATTAGGAAGTTACCATATAATTGATATATGTTTGCTTCCTAAGACCCTTGAATATTTATGATAAAAATAATTGTCTACGTTTGATTGGCGACACGAATTTGGTTTCTGCCTTCAGATTTGGCTTGATATAAAGCCTGAACTTCGATAGGCTTCAGCTTGTGGAATGTTAGTCAGTCCAATGCTGATTTTAATGGTAATACTTTGATTGTCTGTAATATCTAATGGGTGTTTTTTAAGATTATCTTGAATGCGTGCACCGATCTGTCTAGCGGCGTTTAGGTCTGTGTTCAGTAATAAAATGGCAAACTCTTCTCCGCCTAATCGACCAAATAAATCCTTTTGACGCAACATGGTTTTTGTGGATTTCACAAAATGCTGTAATGCTTGATCGCCAGATTGATGACCAAATTCGTCATTGATGCGTTTAAAGTGATCAATATCAATCATCATCAAGGTGGCATCATTTCGAATGCTGTCGATTGCTTGGCTTGCAGACTGCATAAAATAATGTCGTGAAAGACATTTGGTTAAAGAGTCGTGCTGTACATTAAATAAAATCTCTTCAAATAAATACTTGCGATTGGAGCTGATGAGGCAAACGGTCATCGAAGAAATGGCAAGCATGAATAAGCCAATTCGAGTGGATGTGCTTGTGTGAAGGTAGTCGATTGCATTCATCTCTGGAAGCGCCAAAATGATGCTATAAAACAACACCATGCACACTGCGAAGTTGATAATCGATAAGCTAAAGAAACCATAACGTAGTGCTGCCCAAATCAATGCGGCAATCGGAAAGGTGAGTGCGCCTGGACCACCAAAATTCATCGCAACTACCGTCGATAGAATGACGCCTAATAACGGCAAAAAGTCATGCCACTGTACTTCAATCTCTTTGAAACGTTGTATAAAGTTTCGGACTACCAGCCAACTTGGAAAACTTAACACCAGCGGTAGAATCAATACATTATTTTGTATTTCCGCTGTCCACCACATGCAAAGCTCGATCAATAAATGTTGATTGTCGATAAAGCTGTTTGGTAGGTTGGGAACGGTCATGATGGCGATGAGTGCACTTACCGCAGAGCTCACGGTGACGATAAGTAAGATGTAGAAAAACGTTAAGCCTTGGTTGTATTTGCGGTAGTTCAACTGGAATAGTTGAAACAGCATCACGGCACTCAACACTTCGAGCAAATTAGCGAGCATTAAAGAGAAAGCCAATAAAAAACCCCGCAAAAGCACCGAGCCAAGTTTCGATACCACGTAACTGAGGAAACCTTAATATTAAGCCGAGTAGTAAAGCATTTGCAGGCCAAAAAGATGCTAGAAAAAACAAAGGACGAGACAAAGCCCCAATCATTGCTGCGCTAAAAATGATCGCAAAGATTCCCACACGACTTGAGATGTGCAAATCACGTAAGAAGTCAGTTGGGGTAAAGTTGGGCATGAATGCGTCAGATCAAAATGGCTTATGTGAGCGATTATACTGAAAAAATATCATAAACATTTATTTTTTGAGCAAATCTTAGCTTCATAGTGGTTGTGTAAAATGAAGCGTGGCTTAAAAGCCTATAATGAAAATGCGTCTTATTTATTAAGAATCAGCCTGTTAAAAAAGTATTTTCATGAGATTTTACTGCGAAAGTATCGTGCTTATGTCTAGAAACAGCATGAAAAAATCAGGTACAATGCCAAGGTATTCTGTATGTATTTGGTCATGGAATTGATTGAATGCTACCAATTTATTTATTTTGTAAGGCCTGCTAGGAGTTTCCCCGCATGAGTGCCATTACTCCATATGATTGGGCGATTATTGCTTTTGTGATTGGCGTAACATTTTTATGCGTCTTTATGTTGACTGTCCCGCTACTTCTTGGNGGCAAAGCGTGGGGACGTGCAAAGCAAGAACAGTTCGAATCAGGCGTTGTTAGCGCTGGTGGCGCACGTATTCGTTTGTCAGCAAAGTTTTATCTTGTTGCGATTTTCTTCGTGGTTTTTGATTTAGAAGCCTTATACCTCTATGCATGGGCAACCTCCGTTCGAGAAGTCGGCTGGATAGGTTTTATTGCCGCTGCTGTTTTTATTTTGGTATTGTTGATTGGTTTGATTTATGAGATGAGCACAGGCGCATTAAACTGGGCACCGCATGATCGTCGTAAAGCGGCAGGAATTAAGCCGAAGCTTGGCTCTCCAAATATGGATATTGCTGCGATCACAAAATTCAATAGTATTGAAGAGCTGGTGCAAGATCCAACAGGAAAAATTCCTGCGCAATCTGCGATTAAGACATCGCAAAACGATCAAACAGAAATAGCCCAACAACAACTTAAGGAGTAATGCGGGATGAAATATACCCTAACCCGTGCCAATCCTAATGCGGATCAGTATCCTCTCCAAGAGCGTCAAATTGTCACTGATCCTCTTGAAGAGGAAGTGAATAAAAATGTATTCATGACCAAGCTTGAAGATGTTGTGCATACAGCAGTCAACTGGGGGCGTAAAAACTCTGTTTGGCCATTTAACTTTGGCACATCATGCTGTTATGTGGAATATGCCACCACCTTGACCGGTGTGCATGATATGTCACGTTTTGGTGCCGAGGTAATTCGTGCTTCACCTCGTCAGGCAGACTTGATGATCGTTGCAGGGACGTGTTTTGTAAAAATGGCACCCGTGATTCAACGCCTTTATGAGCAAATGCTTGAACCGAAATGGGTGATTTCAATGGGTGCATGTGCCAATTCTGGTGGCATGTACGATATATATTCTGTGGTGCAAGGCGTTGATAAAATTATCCCGGTAGACGTTTATGTGCCAGGTTGTCCGCCACGCCCAGAAGCACTGATTCAAGCATTGATGTTGTTACAAGATCAAATCCAACTGGAGCGCCGTCCATTGTCAGCGGTGATTGGTGATGATCTACAACCAATTTATAAGCCAAAAATGACGCCTGAACGTGATCGAAAAAATGCCGAGCGTATTGCAGTGAAAAATCTGCGCTCAATGGATGAGATTAAATAACAGGCTGATGATTGATATACTGCGTTTCGGCGCAGTCAAGTCAGTTTAGCGAACCGAATTTTTTATAAATAGGAAGCCAAGCCAATGGCTGAAACTGAAGCTACTATGCCAGAAGTGGAACACGATTCACGTCCAGCATTTGCAATCGTAGAAGAACTGAAAAATAAATTTGGTGAAAACTTCTATGTGCAAGCGACGTTTGATAATTTCCCAACCGTCTGGGTTGAACGTTCTCGAGTTCAAGATGTATTGATGTTTTTGCGTACGGTGTCACGTCCTTATGTGATGCTGTTTGACCTCTCTGCAATGGATGAGCGTCTGCGAAATCATCGTGATGGATTGCCTGCCTCTGATTTTACCGTGTTTTATCACTTATTATCTTTGGAGCGTAATACTGATATTCGTATTAAAGTCGCACTTAGCGATGCGGACTTAAATATCCCAACCGCAAGCAATATTTGGCCAAATGCCAACTGGTACGAACGTGAAGCGTATGACATGTTCGGAATCAACTTCGAAGGTCATCCAATGCTTCGTCGTATTTTGCTACCGACATATTGGGAAGGTCATCCGCTACGTAAAGAATATTCTGCACGTGCGACGGAATATACGCCGTATATGCAAGATCAAGCCAAGCAGGATTTTGAGCAAGAGCATTTGCGTTTTGTGCCTGAAGATTGGGGCTTGAAGCGTGGTAATGATGACGAAGACTTCATGTTCTTGAACTTGGGTCCAAACCATCCATCTGCGCATGGTGCATTCCGTGTCATTCTTCAGCTCGATGGCGAAGAAGTATTAGACTGCGTACCTGATATTGGCTATCACCACCGTGGTGTGGAAAAGATGGCCGAGCGTCAAACATGGCACTCATTTATTCCTTATACTGACCGTGTCGATTATCTCGGCGGTGTAGCGCAAAACATGCCATACGTGATGGCAGTTGAGCAAATGGCGGGTATTACTGTGCCTGATCGCGCGCAGTGTATCCGTGTCATGCTCTCCGAATTATTCCGCATCAATAACCACTTGCTTTATATTGGTACAGCGATTCAGGATACAGGTGGTATGACGCCAGTATTCTATATGTTTGCCGATCGTCAAAAAGTCTATGATATCGTTGAGGCAATTACTGGCTTCCGTATGCACCCAGCGTGGTTCCGTATCGGTGGTACAGCGCATGATTTGCCGAATGGCTGGCATACATTGGTTAAAGAGCTGCTTGATTGGATGCCAAAGCGTTTGGATGAATATCACAAGGCAGCGCTTAAAAACTCAGTCTTTGTCGGACGTACCAAAAATGTGGCGCAGTACGATGCCAAGTCAGCACTCGCTTGGGGTGTGACTGGAACAGGTTTGCGTGCCACAGGTATTGACTTTGATGTGCGTAAATATCGTCCATATAGTGGCTATGAAAATTACGACTTTGAAGTGCCAGTTGAGTACGAAGGCGATGCTTATGCACGTGTCATGGTGCATTTCTATGAAATTCGTGAGTCGCTAAAAATCATTAAACAGTGCTTGGATAATATGCCTTCTGGTGCGTATAAAGCGGATCATCCATTGGCTGTACCACCACCAAAAGACAAAACCTTGCAAGACATTGAAACCTTGATTAATCACTTCTTGAGTGTGTCTTGGGGACCTGTCATGCCTGCGGGTGAGTCGTCATTTATGGCGGAAGTGGTGAAAGGGGCGAGTACCTATTATCTCACCTCGGATAAAGCGACGATGAGTTATCGTACACGTATTCGTACGCCGACCTTCACGCACTTACAGCAAATTCCTTCGGTGATTAACGGCAGTCTAGTGTCTGACTTAATCATTTATTTGGCGACCATTGATGTGGTTATGGCAGACGTGGATCGCTAGAGGTACAGCATTATGATGATTTTGACAGATAAAAAGCCTCGTGTCAGTGTGGAAGGGATTTTGACTCCTGAAGAAATTCACGACATTGAGCATCACATTGGACATTATCCAGATCCACGTGCGGCATCACTTGATGCGTTGAAATGTGTACAACGCCGTAATGGTTGGGTCGATGATGCACAGCTGCATGCCATCGCACAGATGCTTACCATAAGCGTGGCTGATCTTGAAGGTGTGGCAACATTCTATAATCGTATTTACCGTCAACCTGTTGGTAAACATGTGATTTTATTATGTGACTCGATTGCGTGTTTCTTGATGGGGGCAGAAAGCCTTGCAGACGCATTCCAACGTGAGCTTGGTATTCAATACGGTCAGACCACAGCGGATGGACGCTTTACACTATTGCCGATTTGTTGCTTAGGGAACTGCGATAAAGGGCCAACTTTAATGATTGATGAAGATACCCATGGTTTAGTTGATGTGTCTTCTGTCAAACAGCTCTTGGAGAAGTATCTATGAATACCGAACCAAAACCAATCTACGGCGACGGCAATCCTGAAACGCACCCATTGACATGGCGTTTGAGTAAGCAAGAACATGTGCGTAGTGCGGATGATTATGAAGCGTTGGAAGGTTATCAAGGGCTGAAAAAAGCCGTATCGATGACGCCAAATGAAGTACTTGAACTCATCAAAGCAGCGACTGTTAAAGGTCGTGGTGGTGCAGGCTTCCCCGCAGGGATCAAATGGTCACTAATGGCACCAAATGATAACTCAGGACCACGTTACTTGATTTGTAATGCCGATGAGATGGAACCGGGTACCTTTAAAGATCGCTTGTTGATGGAAAAATTACCCCATCAATTGATCGAGGGGATGTTGATTGCAGGCTATACGCTTGAAGCAACACACGGTTATATCTTTATCCGTGGTGAATATATCGAAGCAGCGCAATATCTGAATGAAGCAATTGAGCAAATCCGTGCCAAAGGCTACCTCGGTGACAATATTCTTGATTCGGGTTGGAGCTTTGATCTAAACATACACACAGGCGCAGGGCGATATATCTGCGGTGAAGAAACAGCATTGATTAACTCACTCGAAGGTCGTCGTGCCAATCCTCGTACCAAACCACCATTCCCACAAGTGGCAGGGGCATGGGGTCGTCCGACAATTGTCAATAACGTGGAAACCTTTAACAACCTCCCTGCAATCATGCTTCGTGGTGCAGAGTGGTATGTGGGCTTATCTGCAGGCAAGTCCAAGGATCCAGGTACCAAGATCTATGGTGCGTCAGGCAAGGTGAAATTCCCAGGTTTATGGGAGCTTCCTTTTGGTACAACTGCCCGTGAAGTGATTGAAGAGCATGCAGGCGGTATGCGTGATGGCTTAACCCTCAAAGCATGGCTACCGGGCGGGGCATCGACTGACTTTTTGGCAGCAGAACATATTGATCTGCCAATGGACTCTGAAAGCATTATGAAAGCAGGCTCACGTCTAGGCACGTGTTTGCTGATGGTGGTGGATGAGTCGCAGTGTATGGTGTCTGCGGTGCGTAACTTAGAAGAATTCTTTGCACGTGAATCGTGTGGCTTCTGTACGCCTTGCCGTGATGGCTTGCCATGGGCTGTTAAAGCATTAAAAGCACTCGAAAATGGTGAAGGAAAAATGGAAGATGTTGAACATCTGACCGAGCTGACCAAAAAACTGTGGATCGGCAAAACCTTTTGTGCCCACGCACCAGGTGCGATGGAACCATTAATGGGTGCGCTGAAATATTTCCGTCATGAGTTTGAGGCAAAAGTGATCAATCGTCCTGTTGCAGAAGCTCAACACGTTGAACAAGTATAAGGAATTCGACTATGGCTACTATACATGTCGATGGAAAACAATATGAGGTCAATGGCTCAGAGAACTTGCTGCAAGCATGTTTGTCTTTGGGAATTGATATTCCTTATTTTTGTTGGCATCCATCCTTAGGTTCGGTCGGCTCTTGTCGCCAGTGTGCAGTGACACAATATGCAAATCCAGAAGACACTCGTGGTCGTTTGGTGATGTCGTGCATGACACCAGCTTCAGACAATACCTATATTTCAATTGAAGACAAAGAGGCGGTTGATTTCCGTGCTTCGATTGTAGAGTTGCTGATGACCAACCATCCGCACGACTGTCCAGTCTGCGAAGAGGGTGGGCATTGTCACCTACAAGATATGACCGTGATGACACAGCACGATCGTCGTCGTTATCGCTTTACCAAACGTACCCATCACAATCAAGAACTCGGTTCATTCATTGCACATGAAATGAACCGTTGTATCGCATGCTATCGCTGTGTGCGTTATTACAAAGACTATGCGGGCGGTACAGACTTCGGTGTCTATGCCAATGCGTCACGTGTCTACTTCGGTCGCCCAGAGTCAGGCACTTTAGAATCTGAATTCTCAGGCAACTTAACTGAAGTTTGTCCTACAGGTGTATTTACCGATAAAACTCATTCTGAACGCTATAACCGTAAATGGGATATGCAGTACGCACCTAGCGTCTGTCATGGATGTTCAAGTGGCTGTAACATCTCCCCAGGTGAGCGTTATGGTGAAATTCGCCGTGTAGAAAATCGTTTCAATGGCGATGTCAATCAATACTTCCTCTGTGATAAAGGTCGTTTTGGCACAGGTTATGTCAATCGTGCCGATCGCCCACGTCAGCCACAGCTTCGTGCCAATGGTAATATCAGCACTTTAAGCACTGATGATGCCTTAGACCAAGTGATTGCGACCATTAAAGCGAAAAAGGTTTTGGGTATTGGTTCACCACGGGCAAGTTTGGAATCAAACTTTGCGCTACGTGAATTGGTGGGTAAGGAAAATTACTCAACAGGCATGAGCCAAAAAACGCAAAGTTTGGTAGAGCTCGCTGCTGATATTATGCAAACACAGGGTATTTATAACCCAAGTATGCGTGAGATCGAAAGTTACGATGCGGTGCTCATTTTGGGTGAAGATTTAACCCAAACAGCACCTCGCATGGCATTGTCTGTACGTCAGTCGGCGAAAAATAAAGCCAAACAAATGGCAGCGGAACGCAAAACCCAAGACTGGCTTACTGAGCCTGTACAACGTATTGCACAACACGCAAAATCGCCAGTGTATATCTTGGCGGCAACACAAACGCGCCTTTCTGATATTGCAGAATCCGAAGTGGTTGCCTCACCGAACGATATTGCACGTTTAGGTTTTGCGGTAGCAGCGGCGTTACAAGGTCAGTCGATCACAGGATTGGATGATGATGCCAAAGCATTCGCTGAAACCATGGCGAACAGCTTACAAACAGCGAATAAACCACTCATTATTTCAGGTACTAGCCTACAAGATCCTGCGATCATGGAGGCGGCGGCAAGTGTGGCGCAGGCTTTGGGTGAAAAAGCAGGCTTGAGTTTGACGGTTCCTGAAGTCAACTCGATGGGCTTGGCGCTATTTGGTGGTCAGAGCTTAGAGCAAGCTTTGGCACAAGATTATGATGCATTGATCATTGTAGAAAATGATTTGTTCCGTCAGTTGCCTGAAGCACAAGTCAAAGCTGCACTGAATAAAGCAGACAGTGTGATCGTACTAGATCATAGCGAAACTGCAACGGTGAAAGTGGCGGATTATGTCTTGTCGGCGGCAAGTTTTGCTGAGGCAGATGGCACAGTGGTCAGTCAAGAAGGGCGTGCACAGCGTTTCTATCAAGTTTATGATCCAAGCTACTACAAGCCTGAATATGTGATCAAAGAGTCTTGGCGTTGGTTGCATGCCATTGAAACAGGTTTGAAATCAAAAGACATTTCATGGACTGTACTCGATCATGTGGTTGATAGTGTTGCGAAAAATGTACCGCAACTTGAAGCGATTGCCGATGTTGCACCGAATGCCGACTATCGTATTCATGGTTTGAAAATTGCCCGTGAACCACGTCGTTATTCAGGGCGTACAGCAATCGTTGCACCGCTGAATGTACATGAGCCAAAACAACCTGTAGATACCGATTCTGCATTGACCTTCTCGATGGAAGGTTATGTGGGTCCACAAAAAGCCTCGTCTTTGATCCCATTTGCTTGGGCACCAGGTTGGAACTCACCGCAATCTTGGAACAAATAT
>LULP01000528.1_pt1 | contig 17199 bp, 9 predicted proteins | sample 728111 | NCBI WGS metagenome assembly LULP01 (sample SAMN03860286, study PRJNA289734) | marine metagenome | biome: seawater column; feature: ocean; material: water; isolation source: Red Sea water column Station 149 - depth 25m | place: Saudi Arabia: Red Sea | collected 2011-10-15 | depth 25 m
GAATCAGAGAACTCACTGAGGTGGTTTACAACAACCAAGCGACTAACCTACCCGCTGATGGCGGTTACTACAGCGAGTTCTGGGGTCCTGCAGCAACTTGGGCCTGCTTGTCCTACAGAGATGTCCAAGGAAGGCAGGGACTTTCTGCAAACCCCCCAACAACTCTGGACCATCGATGGAATGACAATGCCACGAGGGTAGTGATTCCAATTTCTGACGAAGGACCATACGGAGGGACGCCAATGGACAATGACGATACGCAGAGCATCAATCAGGCCCACGACGCTTGTGTTTTGGCTCAGACAAAGCCATATCCTCTCTGGGCAGGCTCCGACACTTCTGTAGGAAGTTACATGCTCGATCTTGCCCAGTGCCCTGTGGGGTCAGGACTGAACACTAGATCCTGCAGCGGGGCTACGACTCGAACAACTTCCGCAGAGGGCCAAATGTATCAGTTCCCAACAACCGCAGGCTCCTCGTCGGAGCTCGAAATAATGGTAGAGGCAATGGTCTACTTAGCTACGAATAACTCTCGAGAGATTTACATGACTGTTCTAGACCCTCACTCGCTTCTAGAGAATCCATGGCCCGGTTGGACTAGAGGCGATCCAGGTACAGAATCTAATCAGCAAGGAGGTTACTATACCGAGGATTTGGGTCCATCAGAGGATGAACAGGGCTACGGACATCTGGTCGTTGTGAATGATACTCAGATTACAAACAACCCTGCTTACAGCCTACACCCCTCAATAGCAATAGACACATCAGGAAACACGCATCTCGCATGGCAGGACGGACGACTATATCCTGGCTGCTCAGGACCAACAGGTGGAATCGATATCGAAGGCGCCTACGAAGTATACTACACCAGACTCAGACTGAGAGGTGCTGCAGAATGGGACGGAGTCCCCGAGGGCCTACCAGCATACGGAATTAAGCAAATCGCTTCAAGCGCGATTTCGAACTCTGAGCAATGCGAGGGTGCTAGCGAAGAATTCCCGTTTGCACCAAGCTCTGTGGCCCCCTCCATCTTGACCGACTCCTTCGACAATGTCCATCTGGCTTGGATTGACTACAGCAATACTGAATGGCAGGAGACAATTATGTATGCCAGACTAAACAATACCAACGAGGAGTACCCGCAGGGATTCCCATTGAATTCTGCAGCCTCTTCGATACTCGACCCATGGGAGATACAAGAAGTTACCAATTGGTCTTCTGACAAGTTAGGCCCTGCACCCTGCCAGCCAGAGTGCAATACCGCCGACGGACACCATCTGTTCCCTGACTTCAATCTCGATCGTGGGATGCCTCCTGCATTCGCCAACGATCTCGGTAGTGGAGCGCATATCGGATGGTCAGACAAGAAGTGCGAGTGGGACGGTCAGAATGATTGAGGGATACCCATACGATTGCCCTTCAGACGCTGAGACATTCTACCATACTATTCAGCCAGGAGAACTTACAACGTTCAACATCACAATAGCTAATCCCACCCCAGGGCCCGCGGAGTTGGTCCAGGATACCTTCACAATAACAATGGAGGGCGTTCCAAACAACTGGACTGCAACATTATTCTATACGACCAACAATACCCCGATTTTCGACTCAACTAAGATTTTCCTAGAGGGCGGAGCCATAGATCCGCTTTACCTAAGAGTCAGAACACCCACAATCTATCAGGCTAAGAGCGACGAACTTGCGCAAATAAGCATCATCGCAACCTCGCAAAAGGACCCCGCTATCCGCAACAAGCTAACCTTGCTTACTCTGATGGATGTTGTCCATGGAATAGAACTCGATACAAGCCATTTCCAAGTAGATGTTGAGCAGGGCAAATCGGCAGTCTTCTCGATTTCTATCAAGAACACTGGAAACGTTTTCGATACGTTCGCATTCTATGACCCGGCTACACTGGACGGACAAAACGAGTGGTCACTTCCGTTTGGATGGGGGATAGACTTCCCACTGTCGCTATCCTTGGATCCAGGTCAATCCGTAACTAGGAATCTAAAGGTCAGTGTCCCTGAATCCCAGGACCCCGGCACCTTTGCCATATACCTGAAGGGATGGTCAACCGGCGAACCTGTCTTGTCTGTAGATAGAGGGACATTCGATGTACTAGAGTTATGGATAAACGTCTCGATAAGGACAACTGGGAACATTGTATTCGATATCGGGGATACAAAACTGTACGTTCTTCCTGGGGAGTGTGCTAGATTCCCTGTTCAGGTGAACAAGTACTTTACTCCAGGGAGTCTAGTTTTCACGACTCCCGGCGCACCAATGGAGAGGCCAGAAGAGGCAGATATCAACTCATGGAGGTTCGATCATTGGACAGTAGACTTGGACTTCTCAGAATGGACGGGCGGATCCTCATCTGCTGATCAGGACATCTACTGGGCAAATGTGGGCAACACATACACAGTCACGGCCGAGATGTGCTCCCCGTTCAATGCAACCGCCGGAATTGGGGAATCTGTCACAGTCCGTGCGCATCTGGATGGCTCCCCGAAAGTTCGTGACTCTGTGCTAATTCTGACAAATGTTGTTCAGAGGTACGAACTAGAGTCCTCAGTACCTGAGACTATACTAGACCTATACCCCGGTCAATCCTACCAAATGAACACCACAATCTCCAACCTTGGAAATGGCCAAGACAGGTTCGACGTCACAATCGAGTCCATAATTGACGATAAAGGAGCAGCTCACGTTTGGGACATGTACATCCCGAGGATATTGTTCGAGGAATTGAATAGAGATGAGTCACAGACCGTCCCAATTTACATCAACGTCCCAGTTCAGACCCTAGCTGGTGATTACACGATCACATTCAACATCCTGAGTGAGGAGCCCTATGAGGGAACTAGGGTTCAGGATCAGGTGGTACTCAGAGCTACCATAATCGAGTTCCACGATATGCAAATTTCTCTGGATCCGTTAGTGGAGAGCAAGATCAAAACCACAGCTCCAAGCAGAATCGTAAGATACACTCTCAACGTCTCGAATTATGGAAACGTGGCAGATCAGCCCACGATCCACAACCACACATACGATGATGTGAACAAAATCTGGTCCGTGAGTCCGGGCCTGGGTTCTCTCAGCACATGGGAAATAGACTACGCTCTGTTGGAGGGGTTCGGTAGCGAGTTCCCGCTTGAGAAGCCATGCGTGGAACTAAATGTCGAGGAGGAGAACCAAATCAACCAGCAAGCCTCCCAGGGAGAAGGGCCCGACTATTGTTATGTAACCGCAGGAAACACGATCACGCTTCCCGTGATGGAGCCATATACTACTCTGCAACTAGTTGTCATTGTCACCGTGGCTCCCGATGCATCGCTGGTTGACAGAAATCTCGGAATCAAGGTCCTATCTATGCACGGCTCTTCTGACGAGGGCGGTGATTTCGATGAGACTGAAGTCTGGACCGACTCGTGTACATTGGATACCAACTCTGACGGTATCCCCGACAACCCCGCTCCCGATTGCGATACGAATGAGCAGGTCCTCGAGATGCGCCTCAGAGCTCCTGATCTAGTTCTAGAGAGCGTGGTGGCTCCAGACAGAGAAGCCGCGATTGGAGAGATGCTCTCAGTCAATGTATTCATCACAAACAGAGGAAACGCACACGCTGCTGACGTCAACATCATCCTTTGCAAGGATCAGTCCGAATCTGACATTAAGAGGAACGGATGCAAGGAGGAGAACATAGTCTACAGGCAGATTGTAAATGCCATCATGCCAATAGGGCAGTCCGAGTCAGATCTGTCAGACCCGATTACCCTTCTATACATGGTCGAAGCTGGCAACCACGATATCGTAGTCGTAGTAGATCCTGACAACAATATCGTGGAAACCGACGAGAGTAACAACATCGAGAAGATAGGGAACATGAAATCTCCACTAGGGGCAATCGATGTAGGTAGAGAGATTGTAGTTAGATACTCTGTTCCGGTTATCATCATAGGAGCAACTTTCTCCCTGTTTGGAGTCGCAGGCTTCGTAATCTGGGGAAGGAGGGTTGAGGCACTCGCTAGATTCTCAGAACTGAGCAGTCTATTGCCAGGTTCAGATGATGATGATCTAGTGTTCTGAGGTCTACTTCGCCATCCACCAAGGAAGCGGCACTGACTCTCTGCCAGAGACAAAGGAACCAGAATTTGTCGCGAAATCCCTCATTAGTTTCTCTCTCAAAGCATCCATCATCTTCTCAGCATGCATTGATTGTATCCTCATACCTTGGGAGAAAGCATCCAAGTCCAACGGTCTCCTAGGGTTCCTCATCATGGCGTGTGCAAGCTGCCTCTCTTCGTAAGACTCGAAGCCCTTTTCCAGACTCGGAGAGACCTTGTGCATGACTTGCTGGTGTAGCGCGATTATCGAATCTCTCTGTCTGTCAACACTTTCCAACGCCGCATCCAACTCTGACAAGATCCCCATAGCATCTACTATCGGTAGGCTCTTTCTGGAGCTAATCTTGCCCAAAACACCCTCCAGATTGTTGGGAAGACCTCCGGAAAAACTCACTCCGCGAGGCATCTTCCTATGCTCGGCTCGGAAAAGGTCTGGCCCCAAATCCAGACGAATCGAGAACGACTGATTGACTCTGTACACTTTCTTAGGGGGGCCGCCTTTGTCCGACTTCTTCATTTCCGAATCTACGAATCCAGCTTCCTCCAGAACCTTGAGGTGTTTTACAACCGCTTGTTGGCTGACATCAAGCAACTCAGAGAGTTGCAATGGGTAGTGAGGCTCCTTTACGAGATGTCTGAGAATAGATCTCCTAGTAGGATTCTCCAGAATACTCAGAGACTCATCGAAGCCCACCACTACTTACCAACTCAAGGTTGGGTAGTCAACCTCCTCTAAAAACCCAATCTAGGATTTATCTTGACCATATGTGGTTCAGTTCATCCCTCATCCCACGACTTCCATGACTCGCCATCCTTCTCCTTTGAAGCGTCAGTAGAGATGGTAGACGGGGGTTGTCGATTGGTGTCTGAGAACGGATTCGGCGCCTCTGGCGGATTCTGATCCCCTTCCATATCACTTTGGGCATTTCCTATTATCACGCGACCGTCATCAATTATTACGAATTGGTCCGGCATCTTCCTTTTGTCAGTCCATACCATGATTGCTAGTACAAATCCAACCAAGCCAATCGGGGAGCCCAGGCAACAGCCTATGTAGAACAAGTAAGTCCAGACTATTCCGCTTAATTTGTTCGCAGAGTCCTCATCGTCAACAAGCCAGAGCGTGGTCGTACCAAGATTCTCTAATGTGTATTCTCCTCCAATATTCTCGAAGACTCTTACGACAGAAAATGAAGTCCCATTTCGCTCATCATAACGATCAAACTCTAGCGCTCTAGCCCCTCTACCCGGCAATTCATTACCCTGACTGTCTGTCAATCTCAGATCTGCATCGGGTGAGCCGTCATCGGACACCCTAAGTGCCGAGACTAAGATAGAGCTCTCTATCTCGAACGTAATCGAATCACCTGGTTCCAGTTTCACTAGAGAGTTGCTCTCCGGATTGTACAGCTCGTTGTAGTCGTCGAATACCTGCCACAAAGAAATCACGGCCATCAGTAGTAGGGCCGCGGAGGAAGCGGCGGTAATTCTGGCCCAAGCCCTCTTCCTGTCGGTCACAGCCCTCCCTCCTGGCACTCATCTATCAGGCTTTTTTCAGTAAGTTATGCCCATTGTGGCGAGCTTCTCTGGCAGGTAAGTATCAGTGACGAAGTCTAGACCGTACTTTGCCAGAGACTGCTGCTCCGCTTTTTTGCCTATTTCTTGCATTAGTTGGATCTGCTCTTGCCACCAACCAGTAGCGAATCTTGGATCACTCAATTCTGCCTCCAGTGCATTCAAGTCCTGTTTTGTCAAATCATCACTTGGAAGGTCGTAGGCTAGTATATCATCGGCTGTTATCCCCAGATATGTTGCCTCCTTAGTAGCCAAGTATTCTGAGATATGAGCAGTTTTGATTGCTCCATAGGCTATGCTAGCATAGATCCTGAATGACCAGGGGTCGCAGTCTGCGAAGACCAATATCGGCTTGTTCCATTCATCGCTCATTCTTCTCATAATCCTCCTAGTGGACCTTGCCGGTTGACCCTTTAGATGGACTAGAGCGCACCTCGCCTCCTCATCGAAACCATTCTCTACTAGCCTGTCGAACATTCCCCCAGTCTCTATTGCCATCACGAAGTCGACGTCCTCTTCCACCATCCTAAGCTTCTCTGATTCTACATTATACGGAACCCCGTATCCAGAATCTCCTACGTCGTCTCTACAGTTAATCCTCATCCAGTCTCCTCTACGATTCCTCTCCTCAAAGGTGACGTTGCCGATGATTCTCGCACCGTCCTCCTCAGGCCTCAGACCGAAGTCCTCTCTCAGACACTTCGTTACTATCTCCAAGTCCTCGGATACCCCATTGCTTTCGTTCTGACTAGAGAATTTTCCATGCCCCCATCCTTCAGAAATGTAGTACATTTCCCTTAGAGTGGAGGTTTTTCCATCAGAGATCATTCCTTCAACGAACTCTGAAATGTGTAGTGCCCTCAGAAGTTGTCTGGCAGAACCAAGAGATGTTGCATCTCTAACGGTCTTCTTCTTTCCGTACTTGTAAACTCCAAGTTTCTTGTCGAATCCTATGTTTGATTTCGATCTCACTGGCAGGGTCATAGTAGGGGGGTTGCCTTTCATCATCTTATCATGCATTTCCGAAGCAACCCCATGCAAAGCATCAATCACCTCTTCCTTCGTTTTTTGTCTGTCCATTGTCACTCGTCCACCTCCATTCCATCTTTAGTTGTGAAATCACTAAACAGGCTTGTCTGTCCCTCAACTAGTGGCCGAGCCTGAGAGGCTTCACTATCCTCTGCTCTCTCTTTCAGTTGAGGGATGGTCTCTTTGGGTAGTTCCAACTCCGCCTCGGCCGCTTCCAGGGCTTCTGATTTCCTCAATTCCTCCAACAGCTTCTCATCGATCTTAGACGCACCTATGACTTCTCCATTACCTCTGTAGAATATCTCTGCATCGCTCCATTCTCCCTTTCTCAGACCAGAGACTCCGAAGTGTATTGTCATGGCAGTTCCCGGATTCAGTGTATCCAGCCTCCATGCCCATAGTCCCTTTGCCTGCTTGGCCCCACCTAGGGGGTTATCGGAAATTGCAGTTCCATCTCCTTCCGGCCATTTTGCTAGAATGGTATACGCTCTTGCTCTAGCAGTATAGTTGTATATGGTTATGGAGCACGTGGCTAGGCTCTTTTCGTTATCCCAACCCATCTCCTCTTCGCAGAAAACTGCATCCATTATTCTGGTAATTATAGGTGCTAGGTCGGGCTCATCCCTAGATAGGATTTCTGAGGATTTCTTCGAGATTTCTGGGAGAATTACGTTAATGAGCTCAAATTTCTCTCTTGCTTTCTTCCTCTGAGAACTCTTCTTCAGATGGCCCTTCAGGCCCCTTCCAACCTCGAGCATGGCTAGCCTAATCTCTTCGAACACCTCTTCGTTGTCAGAAACTGCCTCCTTAGCTTCACTAGTGAACTGGACATTAGTAGACGCTAGATGGATTAGCACTGCTGCAGGGCCCTTTGGAATACCCTTTCCTCCGGGATGGTCTAAACCATATCTCTTCCAGTCAACCGCCTCAAGAGCCTTCGTTAGGAGGCAACCTCCTTGTTGATACATCAGGGGGACCCTATTTGCAAATCTTAGGACCTCGATGGGTCCATCAGCACTAAGATCTCCACCAAAGACCAAACCAACCTCAATCTGAAACGGGTTTCCTTGAGTTACCTTCGGGTTTCTGGTAATTGTCGATGCGAATCTGGAGTCGATTGCCTTCGAGAGACCCTTTTTGATTAGGAGGTCCTCTATAGGAGAAAGACAATCGGTGGGCGGCGAGAGGAGTTTCACCCTCCTGAATGCGTTGATCATTCCTTGTGCATCATCTCCGGATATCCTCTTGGGGCTCCTCCCCTCATCTAAGCCAGCTTCAGCTAAGATTTCCCGTGCCGCCCTCATGCTGACTCCCGAGAAGTTGTGCCGTAGAAAGGATGTCATTTTCCTCTCCTCGGCTTCTCTCAGCATCCTTTGTAGAGAACCTAGTTGAATTCCATGGGGATGGGGCTTGATCTCGCTAACCACCCTTGGAAGCCTATCAGTGGTTCTCTGCCATTCGTCCTCCTCAATTGTGCTCCCATCCCTGTCTCGAACAATCAGTGAGATACTTGCATGAGGGTTAACGATAGAGGTCATCCTTAGGTACTGATGGACGGACTGTCTACCTCTCTGGTACTTTGCCCTCATCTCTGTCTCTATCTTTAATCCATGAGGAACCGGTTCACTGGTCTTTTCATCTAACCATATATCTCTACTTTCTCCGGATTTGGTTGCTTTATTCCTGCGAGTGTCTATTCCAAGCTCCACGAAAACTGCAGAGGAATCTCTGGAAATTTTGGAAATAACCTTCGTCTTTGATCCAGCCGTCAACTGACCGTACATTACAACTCCCGTGATCCCTATTCCTTGCTGACCCCTTGTCTGCCTAATTGCATGGAATCTTGATCCGAGAAGGAATTTCCCGAAAACGTTCTCGATGTCTTCTCGTGGAATCCCTGGTCCGTTATCTTGGGTAATCAGCCTAAGCCTATCCCCCTTCAATCTCTGAATTTCTACTCTGATCTCTGGAAGTATCCTCGACTCCTCGCAAGCATCTAGCGAATTGTCCACAGCCTCCTTCACAGCGGTGATTATTGATCTTTGAAGAGTATCGAATCCAAGGAAGTGTTTGTTTTTCTCGAAGAACTCACTTATCGAGATCTGTTTTTGTTTGCTAGCGAGTCTTTCTGCTGGGTCCATCGTATACCACCACCAAGTCCTCCCTTGTCCGACTGACGAGGGGCTTGCAAGGTAGCCTCTGCCCGAAACGAGAACGCTATTGAACAATGCCCTATTCCTTAGGAGAACTTGTACTATTGTGAGAATATTTTAGGATGCCAAGATGTTATTTTACCTGTGAATGCGCTGGTCATTACTGTCAGAGGACTTGCAAGATACAGCTTCCCTGGCCCAGAGCGACCCTGGAAGTTCCTATTTATCGCAGATACAGTGACTTGTTCTGGATTGTCGCTTACCCCGGGGCCTGCACCGATGCAAGCACCACAACCAGGATCGATGAGCTTGACACCAACCTTCTCGAATATCGATGTCCAACCCATCTCCAATGAGAGATCCTTCACTGACTTTGAGCCGAATTGGATGTAGCAGTCAACTCCATCCGCAATTACAAGGCCTTCCCTAAGTGCTGCTTCACAAACCATGGCATAGTACGAGAAATCATCATCCTTGCCCGCAGTGCATGAACCCGCATAGGCGATGTCTATCGGAACCACTCCTAATTCGTCAATGTAGGCCCCGTTTGTAGGATCCGAAGGAACCCCTTCGTCAGGATTTCCAGGATGCGCCACCATTGGCCGGATTTCTGATAAGTCGATCTCATGATCATCCATAGATAGGCTTGCAAGTCCCGGACCGCCGAATTCCATGCTTCTATCCAGAGTATCAGACTCCGCAGCAAAACGCCAGAGAATATGGAGAATCACGTCTTTAGCTGTACAGCCTGGATCCAACTCGCCCATCAATTCGAAACGAATACTTTCTGGGACCTTGACGAACGCGAATTGATTGTGAATAAGGTTAGCATATTCGGTGGAACCCACCCCATATGCCAATGCGTTGGAAGCGCCTCCCATGCAAGTGTGCGAATCAGTCGCCTGGATGAAGTCGCCAACGTCGATGAACTCTTCTCTCGCAACTTGGTGGCATATTCCTGGACTCACCCCATCCTTAGCCGAATAGTCCCTCACTCCGGTGTATTCCTGGAACAAATTCTGCATATCCCTTAGGGTCTGTATCTTGTCAGTGAATTTCCCAAATCTTGGAACGCCAGTGGCGTAAAGCAGATGATCCTCAAAAACAGCGAATTTGGAGGGATTTGGAATCTTGTAGTCGTCTCCGTATTCCTCTTGGAGGAATGTGTGCACCTGAGCAGTAGTGAACTCGTGAGAATAGCCTCCATCGACCTGTGCTAGAACAGCATCTCCGGGTTTCACGAATTTTCTCGTCTTATCGTCTCCCAGTAGTTTGTTTGACACTAATTTCTCTATCATCGTCATCGGGCGCTCTCTTGTGTCAAATACGGGGAGAGAAACTTCTCCCTCCTTCATCCTCTTAGCGAATGGTAATATTCCTCCGTTCTCCAGAATCAATCTACTCACCGGGTCGTACTTCTCCGTAAACTCAGTCAGAGGTATACTTTCGCCGTCCTGAAGCCTACTTAGTATCGAGTGATCCCCCATAAGCTGCCCAAGATTCAGGTTGTTTCGTTCATGTATTGGTGCAAATGAGGCCGCAATCACGATTCTGATTCCCGACCATCTCTCACACTGAGGCGCCGTCTCTCTGCTTGATCCAGTACCCTTCCTATGCCCGGAGACGATTACTTCGAAGCCACCGTCAATCAAAGCTCTAGGCTCGAACACCCTTCGACCATCGTGTAGTAGACCAGCATATGCATTTTCAGCTATAGTTGCGGGATCGTAATCGAAGCACACCCAAGCCGGAGTCATCACATCTGTGTTGATGTCATCAAGAAGATCACCAACCGATAAATCTTCCATTCGTAGGTCCAATCCTTCGTACAGTTGCTTTCGAATCAACTCCAGATCCTTTGTTAGGAACAGAACTCTCTTTCCTGGACTGAGGCCTATACTCTCTGGCGGCCACTTTCCTTCAGACATCGTTCCCCTCAGACATGCCAGTGAACATTCGTATTTCACGATTCTCGATGATTAGTTATGTCTATACTTGCTGCAGAACAGAACACATTAGAAATATTATAACCTTAAATAAGATGCCTTTTGCGGATTTAATACCTTTCGTTGAAAAGGGGGTGAGGATGTAATGTCATACCTTGTTGAAGACACCGTGAAATGCGATGAATGTGGAAGCCGAAATCTGAGTAAAGACGAATCTAGAGGAGAAGTGGTCTGCGATGACTGTGGACTGGTTCTGGAGGACAAGGTGATTGACCAGGGCGCTGAGTGGCGTGTGTTCAGTCCCGAACAGGGAGATCAACGAGCAAGAACCGGTGCCCCTATGACAGTCATGCTACATGACAAGGGACTTTCCACGGACATCGATTGGCAGAATAAGGACTACTCCGGTAAGTCGATTTCTAGTAGGTACCGAAGCCAATTCTACAGAATGAGGAAATGGCAGAAGCGCTCTCGAGTAAGCAATGCTACGGAGCGAAACAAGGCCATGGCACTGGCAGAGCTGGACAGGATGGCAAGCAGACTCGATCTTCCTAAGACCATAAGAGAGACCGCTGCAGTGACTTACGGAAAAGCGGTCGATGCAAGGCTTATTCGCGGTAGGTCGATTGAGGGAGTCGCAGCCGCGAGCCTATATGCCGCATGCAGGATCTGTGAAAATCCGCGCACTCTGGATGAGATTGGAGAGGCTAGCAGAACCGGTAGAAAGGAGATTGGTCGTACCTATCGATTCATGGTCAGGGAACTGAGGATGAAGATACCACCAACCAAGCCTGAGGACTATATCCCCAGATTCTGTTCGGGGCTTGATCTGGATGCTGAAGTGCAGGCCAAGGCCTACGAGTTGATTGCAGCTGCACAGGAAAAGGAATTGACCAGTGGCAGGGGGCCTACCGGTATCGCTGCATCAATCATCTACATCGCTAGCGTTCTTTGTGGGAAGAGAAGGACCCAGAGAGAGGTTGCTGAGGTGGCCGGAGTAACGGAAGTTACAATCAGGAACAGGTACAAGGAACTAATTCAGAACCTGAACATAGAACTCGAGATTTGATTTTTCAATCATGAGCAACCGGTTGTGGAACCACACTCATTGCATTTCAGACAGGTGCCGTTTCTGACCATCTGGCTTCCCCCGCAGTCTTCACAGATGTCGCCGGTGAAACCTCTCTCCCTGGCAGCCTGCCTGGTCCTCGCATCCACATCTCCCATTGCTGCTTCTAGGGTCATCTGAACCTCTCGCTTCTCACCCTGGCTCCGAGACAGTCCCTGTTCAGTCACCTCTGGTCTGCTGATGGAGAATGGGTTCAGGTCTTCCTCATTCAGAGGGACATGAGCTAGGTCGTCCCTACCGGCATACTCGATTGCCAGCTCGCGGAAGACCCAGTCGATGATGCTGGATGACATCTTCACACGTCCACTGCCTCCCTCTATCATTCCGCTTGGCTCGAACTTGGTGAATGTGAATGATTTCACGAATGCATCAATGGGTACTCCATGCTGTAAACCGATAGACACCGCGATTGCGAACTGGGATAGAAGGGCTCTCCAAGCGGCGCCTTCCTTGGAGGTAAGCAGGAAGATCTCGCCGAGCTTGCCATCTTCGTATTCTCCTGTGATGAGACGTACGCTGTGACCGCCCACTCTGGCCTTGAAGTTCGCTCCCCTCTTTCTGTGAGGGAGCGGCCTCTTTGAAGCGATGTATTTCTCAACAAGCGCCTTTGCAACAGGCATCGCCACCGGCTCAGGAAGTGGTAAGGCGCTCGCGGCTTCCTCCACCATCTTCTCGACAACACCCTCTCCCTCATCCTCCTCTTCTAGTTCCATGGAGTCCACTAGCTGACTCATCAAGGGCTGTGAAAGCTTGCTCCCGTCCCTGTAAACGGCGCAGGCTTTGTTCATTGTGGCGTGGCTAAGGTTGTATGCTTCTCTAACATCCTCTATTGAGCAGTCGGATGGCATATTGATCGTCTTTGAAATTGCTCCCGAGATGAAAGGTTGCGCGGCAGCCATCATGTTTACGTGACCGGAAGGAGCAATGGAACGGACCCCAGCTCCCGATGGCTGAGCACAGTCAAAGATAGGTAGATGCTCATCTTTCAGACCAGGAGCTCCTTCGATGGTGTTCCGACCAATAATCTCTGTGTTAGCAAACTCAATTTCTTCGTTTGTCATGCCAATATGGGAGAGAGTGTCGAACCATGGGTTGCTGCACTTTTCCTTGCCGTCCTCGTCCAAGTAGAAATCGTCCTCTGTCAATCCGAGATTTTCAATACAGAACTCTTTTCCAAGAATGTCCGGTGAGAACGCATTCCTAACATGGAATACTTTTGGTAGCTCAGATTCAATTTCAGACAATTTTTCGGGGGTCATTCCAGCGTTGCTTAGGATCTCATGGGGTATTGATGGACTCAGTCTGCCGGTTCCCACGACATACTCCTCTATCCCTTTCGCTTCTGACTTTGAGTAACCAAGTCTAGACAGGGCGCTTGGCAGTCCTTGGTTGATAATTCTCAGAGAGCCACCTCCTGCAAGTTGCTTATACTGTACCATAGAGAACTGGGGCTCGATTCCTGTGGTATCCGCGCCCATTACGAGACCGATTGTTCCTGTTGGAGCAATTACCGTCGTCTGCGCATTCCTGAAACCATGTTCCTCACCCTCCATTACTGCCCGATCCCAACAGCTTCTAGCGGCTTCTAGCAGATCCTTGGGACACTTCTTGGAGTCTATTCCCATTGGTAATACTGTTATCCCTTCATATTCTTCAGCAGGAGCGTTGTATGCAGCTCTTCGATGGTTCCTCATTACGCGTAGCATATCTTCAGAATTACGTTCGTAATCCGGAAAGGGGCCGAGGTATGAGGCCATTTCTGCACTGGTGGCATATGATTCCCCGCACATTATGGCACTTATAGCCCCACATATTGAGAAGGCCCTCTCGTCATCATACGGGATTCCCATGTGAGTTAGAAGAGATCCGATATTGCAGTAACCAAGTCCAAGAGTTCGGTAATCATAGGAGCCCTTTGCTATCGACTCAGAAGGGAACTGAGCCATTAGGACACTGATTTCCAAGGTAGCAGTCCATACTCTGACACTGTGCTTGAAGTCTTCAATCTGGAAGGTATGACTGTCTAGATCGTAATAATGTAGGAGGTTAATACTTGCTAGATTACAAGCAGTGTCATCTAGGAACATGTACTCAGAGCACGGGTTTGATCCATTGATTCTCCCTGCTTGAGGGCAAGTGTGCCATTCGTTTATTGTGGTGTCGAACTGTACTCCAGGGTCCGCACAAGCCCAAGCGGTGTAGGCAACTTTGTCCCAGAGCTCTTTGGCATCCACAGTTCTACATGGGACAGCATCCCTTCCTTCTTCCGCAGCAGCGTCTCTTTCCGTCCTGAAGTAGAGGTTCCACTCATCCCCAGATTGCACAGCATCCATGAACGAGTTAGGGACTCTGACCGAATTGTTGCTGTTTTGACCGGATACCGTCGTGTAGGCCTCGCCTTGCCAATCAGTATCTAGGACCTCAAACTCCAGACCCTTCCAACCTTGTTCGGCTAGATCGACAATCCTTTTGATGTGAGCCTGAGGAACACTGTCATGGATGGCTTTGACCATAGCTTTTCTGAGTTCGAGGTTCGTTTTCTGATCGAACCTCCCCTCATCACTATCAAACGACCAAATAGACTCCATTATCGAGTTGGCGTGTTTCTGTAGGATTGTACTTCCGATTACTAATGCCGAGACTTTCTCTTCTTCCGAGGGCTTCCAGTCAATGTATTCTTCAATATCTGGGTGGTCCATGTCGAGAGTGACCATTTTTGCCGCTCTCCTGGTAGTTCCTCCGGATTTTATTGCTCCAGCTGCTCTATCACCAATCTTCAGGAAAGACAGAAGCCCACTGGAAGTCCCTCCTCCTGAAAGTGGCTCTCCCTTCCCTCTTATGTTAGAGAAGTTGGAACCAGTACCAGATCCATACTTGAATAGAAGCGCCTCTCTGTTCCAGAGGCCCATGATTGAGTCTGTACCCCCAACCAGTGAATCAGATACTGACTGAATGAAACAGGCATGGGGCTGCGGGTGCTCATATGCATTGGTAGATTTTCCTAGCTCACCTGTATCTGGGTCTACGTAGCTATGACCTTGAGCCGGGCCTTCGATTCCATATGCCCAGTGCAACCCTGTGTTGAACCACTGGGGACTGTTAGGTGCAGATCTCTGACTTGCAATCAGGTAGCACATCTCATCGAAGTACGCGCGGGCATCAGCCTCGCTTGCGAAGTATCCGTACTTCCAGCCCCAGTAGGTCCAGGTCCCTGCGAGCCGACGGAAGAGCTGTCTTCCGTCAATCTCACCACCCATTCTTTCAGCCGCATCCACAGTTTGAAGCCGCTCGTGATCTGGCTCACTTCGCTGTAGCCAGATTGGAACATCGTCCTCGGGAACGGTCCGAAGATACTTCGGAACTCCCGCTTTGCGGAGATACTTCTGAGCACAGACCGTCCCCGGTACTCCAGAGAATCCTGAAGGCAATTTCACGCCTTCTAACGAGTCGGCCATAGACCCGTCTGGGTTCCTAATCTCCACGTCTATCTCAATCCATTCGAACGACTCGAACGGATCCTGCCCTGCAGATGTGAACCGCCGCTCGACGACCAAACCACTTTCAGATTCTACATCGCTCTTAGAGGACTTTATTTTCGTTTGCATTGTATCTTCCTCCCATATTGCCTGGCCGAGGATGGTCCCGGCAGCGCAAGGGATTTGCTCTTCCGGATGGGGGGTGTTTAATGATTAGGTTCGACCCTCACACAACGCGGGCCGTTTTGAAAAAAATATTTACTATACCATTTTCTCGAGTGGATAGAATCTCAGGAAATCATTTCAAGAGACCACACCAATTCAGCACCAGAGCGCGTAATCATTATTCCAACACTACAGTGCTTTTGGTGGCTACTTTCAATCAGCCTCCTCACCAATTCCTCCGGCACCTCGCCTTTCACGATGTACCTCATTCTTACGGATGTGAATACCCTAGGTGACTCATCTGCTCTATCAGCTTCGATTTCAACCTTGATGAACTCGAGGTTTTGTTTCCTATGCTTCAGACCGTCAATAACGTCAATCAGAGAACAGGCAGCATGACCGTGAAGTACCATTTCCATTGGACTGGGTGATTCTGAATCGTAAATACCGAATGTTTTCCCTCCGCTGGTAGTTCCGGAGTAGCCAGTAGATTCGGTCCAAGCTACTTCCCCATTCATACTCGTTCGAAACGATGCACCCCCTTGAAGGGTTGGCTTCATCTATCACTTTCTAGTCGGAGCAGCTTGGTAGACATGTCAGAAGGAGAACAAATATCAATTTCTAATGGGGAATTAGAAGTCCCCAATAACCCCGTGATTCATTTTATTGAAGGGGACGGAATCGGTGTAGATATTACCCCAGTGATGATAGATGTCCTTGATACTTCAGTTGAATTAGCATATTCTGGAGACAGGAAAATACACTGGAGGGAGGTGCTAGCCGGACAGAAAGCATTCGACTCCACTGGGGAATGGCTTCCCGAGGAAACCAAGAAGTCAATGAGAGAGAACCTGATTTCTATCAAAGGCCCATTAACCACTCCAGTTGGAGGTGGAATTAGGAGCTTAAACGTGGCTCTTAGACAGCAATTAGATCTATTCGCCTGTGTTAGACCAGTAAGGTGGTTTGACGGAACTCCCAGTCCAGTTAAGGACCCAGGCTCGGTTGACATGGTGATATTCAGGGAAAACAGCGAAGACGTCTACGCTGGGATAGAGTGGGAGGCAGGTAGTCCAGGGGTTGAAAAGGTCATAGATTTCCTTCAGAACGAGATGGGTGTCGACAAAATTCGATTTCCAGATACATCCGGTTTGGGAATCAAACCCATCAGTAAACAAGGAACTTCTCGGATAGTCAGAGCCGCGATCAAGTATGCAATAGAAAATGACAGGGGGAGCGTCACATTGGTCCACAAAGGCAACATAATGAAGTTCACCGAGGGGGGTTTCAGAGATTGGGGATATGACATCGCGAAGACGGAGTTTGGTGCATCCGAGATCGATGAAGGGCCATGGTGCTCATTTACAAATCCGAATACAGGCACTGAGATAGTTGTGAAGGACGTTATTGCGGATGCGATGCTTCAACAGATCTTGACTAGACCTAGAGAATATGAGGTACTGGCTACTATGAATCTGAATGGTGACTACATCTCAGATGCACTAGCTGCACAAGTGGGGGGAATCGGCATTGCTCCCGGTGCGAACATTAACTATGACACCGGAGTAGCAATCTTCGAGGCCACTCATGGCA
>LULP01000731.1_pt1 | contig 17188 bp, 10 predicted proteins | sample 728111 | NCBI WGS metagenome assembly LULP01 (sample SAMN03860286, study PRJNA289734) | marine metagenome | biome: seawater column; feature: ocean; material: water; isolation source: Red Sea water column Station 149 - depth 25m | place: Saudi Arabia: Red Sea | collected 2011-10-15 | depth 25 m
GCAGTATTGGTAGCAGATGTATGTGAATAAGTTGTGATTGACATTGTGCTATCACCATCTGCATCAGAGTCGTTTTCTAAAGCACCACCTGATGTGTCTCCACTTTCATTATTGTTGTTACCATCATCACTTACATCCACACCTTCGTCTGCCTCAACTGTTAAAGTAGATGCCTCTTGAATATAACCAGTGTCATTAACTGCTGCAGGAGCATCATCAATACCTAAAATTGTAATTGTAATTGTTGCAGTGTCAGTTTTTCCAGTGCTATCAGTTACTGTATAAGTAAATGTTTCTGTTGCCGTATCACCAGCCAACAATGTTCCAGCATTATTAGCATTGTAAGTATAAGAACCATCCGCATTTATTGTTAAATCACCATAATTTCCTTGAAAAACAGAGCCTATTGTACCAGATGCACCTGGAGCACTTTCAGATCCTAATTGAATACCTGTAACAGCTGTTGAAGATCCTGTATCGTTTTCCAAAACATCTCCTGTATGGTCTCCACTCTCGTTATCTTTATCAGTATCACTTCCATCTTCACCAGATGATCCATCAGTAACAGTTAATGTTGAGCCTGCATTTATTCTTCCTGTATCATCGGCTGCACTTGGAGTTCTTCCTGTAACCGTAATTGTTAAAGTAGATGTTCCACTTGGGTTTGTTTTTAAAGATCCACTGCTATGCTCAGTTAATTTTGAAGTTCCATCATTAAATATATAAGTGAATACATCATCGGCAGTTTCACCATCTGCAAGCGCTATGGTATTTGCATTACCAGTTGGATCATATGTGTAGCTTCCATTAGAGTTTAAAACTAATGTTCCGTATTGTCCTGAAACAGTCTCTGTATTACTAGAAAAAGTTGTTTGAGCTGAACCGCCAGCTGTTGTTGCTGTGATACTTGTAATTGTAAAATCACTTTCATCATCATCACCATCAACATCGGTATCGTTACCTAATATATCGTAACTAGATCCATCAGTTCTATTTAGAGATGAGCCAAGTGTAACTGCATCAGTGTTTACAACACCTACTGGATCATCATTGATACCTTTTATAGTAATTGTTAGTCTAGTATATGCTTCATCAGTTCCATCTGTTGCTTTATAATCAAATTTATCAACAACCGTATCATTCAAATCCAATTCATCTGTATTAGTATTTGTTGCAGCATAACTATAAGAGCCATTAGGATTAATTGTAAGAACTCCATACGTTCCTGTAATATTTGTTGAACCAGATACAGTAGTAAAACTTGGTGGATCAGCCAATGTATCTACATAACTTGCAAGTCTTACTCCATTAATTGATAAAGTATCTCCATCATCATCAACATCATTTCCTAATAGATCTCCCGTATGATCTCCATGATTACTATTAAAATCAGAATCTGCTGCAATTTCATGATCCCCTGTAAATGGAGCTGAGTCTAAACCATCATTCGCGCTTGCACCATCTGCAACTGTTAAAGTAAAATCTTCGTAAACATAACCTGTATCAGCTTTTAAGTCGGGTGCATTATTAGCATCTGCAACACCAACAACTTCTATACTTAATTTTCCAATACTATTTTTATTCTCTGGTGTAAAAATTGGTCTTCCCAATCTTAGAGTTCCAATATTTGCTTCATTGCTATCATCTTTAAGTATATAGGTGAAATGATCCTCTACTTTTTCTCCTGCTGTCAGACCAGAGTCTGTGAAGGCTGTATAAGTATATGTTCCATCTCTATTAATTGTTAAATTTCCATAGTTACCTGTCACTGTTTGACGTGTAACTGTAGCTGATAATTCGCTTCCAGATGAAGCAAAATGCTCATCGTCCCCTGCTTTTATTTCGGAAATATAAAAACCATTTCCAAAACCGTCATTTGAGTCTCTATCGATGTCATTGTTGAGTAAATTATCTGAGCTCGTAATTGTTCCACCTTCAATTGTTGAAGCGGAATCGTTTACTGCAATAGGTGTATCATTTTCCCCATTTATGGTAATTGTTATTGTTCCAGTATCGCTTCCACCTTTTGCGGTATCTGAAGTATCATAGTCTTTTAAGGTATAAGTAAATGATACCGTTTTACTTTCTCCAGCATTAATTGTATTTACCTCATTAAATTGGGCCTTAGTTACACCCCGATCTGTATAAGCTAAAGGATCATCATTATCATCGTACTTTTCGATATCAGGGGCTGTTTGTCTTACAGCATTAAATGCATATCTACCGTCGTCTTTATTAATAAATAAATTTCCGTACTTGGTATGAATAGAATTCCAACCTGAAGTTAAATCCTGTTCTTTGCCAATTTCAATCTCACCTGAATCTACTTTGTCATTACTGTTAGAGTCTGTAAATTTATCATATTTAATTTTTGTAATCTTTACTGTATCACCATCAGGATCTTCGTTGCCTGTTATAACATCTCCATAACCTACATTATGAGCTGCGTATTCATTTTCAGTTACTGATTGAGTGCTATTAGATGCAACAGGATTGTTGTTTACATCTTGAGGTGTGGCCTCAACTAATATTCTCATATAATCACCTGGTTCTTTATTTTTTGCACCTGCAAAAAGTTTTGATCCACTGATATGAAACCAGTCTTTGGCTGTTGTTCCGCTACTACTTGTGGAATATGGATTGTTATGTCCCTTAAATTCTAAACCTCTTTTACTATCATTTCCATAAGTATTTCCAGATCCACTTACAGAAAAATCCATAGTACCAACTGTGGTTTTTCCTGTGTTTGTTCCATAAATTACAGCTTTGATATCTCTATCAAATGTGACTTGAGCAACCGATCGTGTTCTATCTGTATTATTATTTCTGTTTTCATCCATAAATAAAATATAACTATCAACATTTGTTGTACTCGCATTTAATGTTCCTCCACCAACAACATAAATATCATCACTATTTGAGTTTGTAATTTTCCCAGAGTCTATTCCAGCTTTTTCCCTTGAAATTCTCCAATATCTAAAGTTTTGATCTGTGGCGCCCGTATTAGTATATTTATCAGTATATTGTTCACTAAAATATTTTCGTGAGCTTTCATTATGAGATGAAAAATCAGTTAATCTATCATCGCCTGTATACGCTTTAATATAGGCATTTTTTATACTTGCAATTCCATCTTCGCCTACAGTTTGTGTGTCATTGTAACGATCAGTAAATGTTCCAAGATAATATTTGTAATCAACTACTTTGACATTTTTAGTTTCAACTATTCCATATTCTTTTTCTAAATCCCAATCTCCATCTTTACCAGTTAAATCATTTGATGCTGCAATGTCTGCTTTGGTAAGATTAGATATTTTTTTTAATAAAGCTTCGCCCTTTTCATTTGCTGCAATATTGCAACCATAAAAAAGAATATCGCCTTTTTTGGTTAAACTTTCACCGATATTACTTAATGTTGATTTGTAATTTTCAATACTTTCATTTGTTAGGAGTGCATTTCCAAATAAAATTTGCCCTGCACTACCATGTCCTATTATATGTATGGCTGAATACTTTTTTCCATTTTCTAAAGTTTGCTCGATTTTTTTAAATCCATCTTCGTTTGTTTCAATAAAGTGAATTTCAACATTTTTTCTAAATGACTTTGCTAATTTTTCATAATCAGGAACTTGCTTATCAATGAATACGATTTGTTTTCTTTTTAATTGATCTCTTGGAACATTAGTAAATGGGAGCTCTTTTGATCCATTTTCACTTTTTAACTCTTTAAATTTTTTTACTTCTTGAATACTTTTATTTGAATTATCAACTTGCGATCTTTCATCTATTAAATCTAAAAAAGTGGAGGCGCCAGCACCATCTAGCATGATCCTTTGTTCCAAAGGTTCAATAAATACTTTCTTACTTTTTCTGATATTTTTTTTCTTAAATTTACTCACAAAAAAAGTTTAGAAGATGATAAAAAATTTTGTAAACACTATTTTAAAAACTGCCCATAATGATCACCTATAACTCATTAGGACACTAGATATTTGGTATATACATTTAAAAAGACCCATAATGGACGTATATGAAATAGACCATGACTCGAAATAATTTAATAACAAATTGATGTTTAAATATTTACTAAAAATATTATTAGTTTTATCTCTTGGAATAGTTGTTTCTTGTGCAAAAAGAAATCCTGAACCAATTTCATCAGAAGATTTTTTAAAATCTGCTGAAGACGATTTAGCTAAAATTCAAGAAATTAAAGAGCAAAACGATCTTTTTAACAAAGATTTAAAAATAGATTTATATACAGCAATTGCACTCGCAATTGAAAACAATAAAGATTTAAAAGTTAAACTTTTAGAAACATCACTTGCAAATAGGAAAATAGAAGATGTTGAATTTGAAATGCTTCCAACTATGGCAGCTAATGCAGGTTATACTGGAAGTGATAGATATAAGACAACATCAAGTGCAACAGTACCAAGTAATGATTTAGCGGGAAGTATTGGATCCTCTTATTCAACCTCAAGAGATAGAGATGTTAATGAACAAGATGTTGGTTTTTCATGGAATGCATTAGATTTTGGTCTTTCCTATATAAGAGCAGGACAAAGCTCAGATAAATTTTTAATATCAAAAGAATTAGAGAAAAAAGCAGCAAATAATATTACTAAAGATGTAATAAGAGCATATTGGAATGCATTATCTGCAGAAAAATTAATTAAAAAATATGATCCATTATTGATTAAAGTTAACAATGCGTTAAACGATAGTCAAAAAATAGAAGAGTTATTGTTACAAAAACCCATGGATGCTCTTTTATATCAAAAAGAATTGTTAGATATTCAAAGAGCATTACAGAGCCAAAAACAAAGTTTTATTAATGCTAAAATAGAATTAGGAGCCCTTATGGGACTTCTACCTAATGAAAAATTTGTATTAGTTCAAACGGATCAACCATTAAATGAATTGGATATGAAATTAAAGCATATGGAAAAACATGCTTTAGTCAATAGACCAGAATTAATTGAAAATCATTACGAAGAAAGAATTTCAATAGCTGAAACAAAAGCAGGTATGAGATCTTTGTTGCCTGGGTTAAATTTTAATGCGGCTTGGACAAGTTCATCAAATGATTATTTAATGAATAAAACTAACTTTGAGTATGGTTCATCAATTGGTGCAAATTTATTAAATGTATTTAGAGCCCCAAAATTAAAAGAAGTAAATGAAATGAATACTGAAATTATTCAAGAGCAAAGATTAGCTTTATCAATGGCAGTATTATCACAAGTTCATATATCAAACATTGAATACCAAATGGCACTGGAAGAATATGAAACAGCTGATCGTTATTATGATGTTTCAAGAAAAATAACAGAACAAGTAAGAAATGCACAAAAGATTGCAAGATTTGGTGAATTAGAATTAATAAGAGAAGAAGCAAGTTTGTTGGTTGCAGAACTTAGAAGAGATATTGCGTTTTCAAAAGTTCAATTCAGTGTAGCACAAGTTTATACTTCTGTTGGTGTGGATGTAACAACAAGAGAAAGTTTACAAATAGGAACAAAAGAATTTGCAGAAATAATTAAAAAGAATTTTAAAGATACAGGTAAGAATTTTAAAGCAATTGTTAAAAAACCAATTAACAAACAAAAGCCTGTAGTAACTAACGATGATTTAAATAATTCAAGTTTTGAATTTGCAAAAAATACATTCAAATTAGATGGAAAAGGCAGAGTTCAATACAGTGCCAAATTAAGTAATAACGCCCCTCTTCCTGAATGGATAACTTTTTTACCATCTCAAAGAACTTTCTTAATTGATAGAAAAAATAAGGGAAATATTGAAGAAATTGACCTTACCGTCAGTGCTAGAAACATAAATACAGCAACAGAGGATACTTTTACATTAGTAGTTGATCCAGATCTAAGAAAAGAAAGGCTGGCAAAAGAAAAAAGGATTAAAGAAGAAAAAGAGTTGGCCGAAAAACGTAAGAAAGAAGAGAAAAGACTTGCTGAAAAACGTAAGAAAGAAAAAGAGAAGAAATTAAAAGCGCAGAAATTAAAAGAGAAAGAAAAACAAAAAACTTAGAAAAAAATTAGCAAAAATTAAGAAAAAAGAAGAAAAAGAAAGAGCTAAACTAGAGAAGAAAAAGAAGAAAAAGAAAAAATCAAAAAAAGAAAAGGTAACAGAGAAAGTTGAACCTGAATTAGAAACACCGAAAGAAATGGTAAAAAGTATTGTATCAACGGATCCAGAAAATTATCTAAATGTATATTTAAAAGCTGAGGAGAAAAATGGAAGTAATTATAAATTATATTCGGATGAAGAAATTGCAAAATTTATAAAGAAACAAGAAAAAAAGAACAAAAAGCTAAGAAAGAAATTAGATAAAATTAAAAAGAAAGAAGCAAAGAAAAAAGCTAAAAAATTGAAAATAAGTAAATTAAATTAATGAGTAAAGACGACATTAAAAAATTTATAAGTTCTCAAAAGAATATTCATATAAAAATTGATGCAAAAACTGGTAAAGCTGAGGGCAACTTGTTTAAGCCAAAACCAGTAGTATCAAATAATCCAACTATAAAAGTAGGACAAACTTTATCTGGTAAAATCGATTTTAATAAAAAGAAAAATAATACTCATAACGTAAAACCTGGCCAGTCAATATCTGGTAAAATTTCAAAACCTAAAAAATAGTTTATACTGCTATTAAAGTTTTATTTACGTTTTGGGAAATCACTAATTGTATTTTTTTTAATGTTTCTACGATTGATTTTTGTTGACTTGTGTTTTTTGGAACATAAAAAAGATTTCTCCTAGTATCTTTTTCAAGTGCTTTTGACTTTGTTAAATTTTTTAAATTTCTAATAACTGTTTGTCTTGGAATACCAGTCAAATCAGAAATAGTTGTTGGGTTTAAACCTCTACTTGTCTCTTCTTGTGTTAAATTTAAAAAGAAATTTTCAGTGTTATCAGGATGAAGATCTCTAAAATTTTTAGAGTCTTTTAAGTTATACATTTGATTTAAACCACAAGTACCAAAAATGAACCAATTTTCCATAGACTTTAGAAATTTTCTCCAAATTAAAGATAATTCTATCATCATTGACATCAAATTAATCCAACATTTTGAAAAATTATTTAACAAGTAATCTTCGGTTATACTTTTTTTGGTAATTGTTTTGTCGTCACCTAAATTATCCAAAATAATGTTCAAACATTTTGAATATTTATTTATTATTGTATCTAAATATTTTATTTCAAATGATTTCCTATTAATATCTATATTGCCATCAACCATATCAATAAAATTTTCTTTTTTAAGATCTTCTAATTTTCGTCTAATTGTCTCTCTTGGAATTAATAATTCTCTTGATAATTCAGCTTTTTTTACTTTTCCAATGCTGATTTGTTTTGTTTTTATAAATTCTTTGTAAGATTTTTTTTTGTTATTTTGGTTATAAATTCTAAGAGCTTTAATCGTTAAATTAGAGAGAATTAAATTTGTCTCTAAATCTTTGCCTAGATAGTTTTTCCAAAGGTACAAAATTTGATACGAAAGTGGGTAATGAAATTTAGTATATTCTTTATAATTTTTATTAATTATTTTAGCTATTTCTTGTTCTTCATCGGTCATCAACAGAGCTTAATATGCCCAATATGGTCGTTTGTAAAGTGAAATTAAATCAGATGATTAAAGGGTATTTAATAATACTAAAAGTTTTCTCGCCAAGATTTTCTCAATATCTGAAAATCTACAGGTGGGAAATCTAATACTACTAGATCTTCACCTTCCTCCGTAGTTTCTCCAGCAATATTTGCATACAATTTGGAAGATGTAACTATAATTTTAGATAAGACACCTTCTCCAATATACAAACATCTCCTTTTAAAATCATGATCTACTGATGAATTTAGGTTAGTATTTGCATTTTTTAAATCATTTAAATTATTTGCTCCACACTCATCGTTTACTGGACATATTGTACCTTTGCCTGGCTGACAGCCACCAGGTTGATAGGTTGGGAAATAAACTCTTCCATCAAATACTGTTGGTTCAGCGCTTACTTTTAAATTTTTTGGTAAGTTTATATACCAGCCTTCATCTTCAGGTTTATACTGGCATTGACCTTCATACCAAATTGAAGATGCATTGCTGCATTTGAATAAATCTGATCGATTGCTTGGTTTAACTTTTTGAAAATTTGGAAAATAACGATCTTTTACACCTAATAATAAATTTTCAGAATTATCTCTCGCATTTATTTTTTTATAATCTCCTGTTCCAGTGAAAAGCCACAAGTTATTTGTTTGATCTCCAATTGTTGCATCCATACCATGGTACATATACCTACCATTTTTATCATTTGCATCTACACTAAAGATTTGAGTACTATCATACATCTCGATGGAGTTTCCATCTTTATCTTTTTCCATATTCGTTAAATTAAATTTTGTAATTTTACCTTCAAGATCATTTAAATACACAAGTGCCCCTCTATATATATTGCTATCTCCAACAGTATCAGGTGTAAGCACTAATGGTGTATTTGGCGCTGAATTGGTAATATTATTATTTGTAATATTGTTTAGTGGAATTACCTTATTTATTTTTCCAAGATTATCTAAGTTTACAATTGTTAAATTTGATCCTGTGGCTTCATCTGTATCATCATAACCACCTCCCATAATTGCAACATTTAAATCATCATCTATTACAGTGTCACCTGCTCCACTATTTGGGATTCTAGTTATTCTAGGTGATGACCATGTTTGACCTAATTTAGTATAATCATATTCACTTGGAACACTGCCATAATCATAGGATTTTACATTTGTTCTAGCAATTAAAACATGAACTTTTTTGTTATCTTTATCGTTATAGATTGAATAAAAGTGAACAGGTTTATCCGGGTCAGTAACATCTAGTACTGAAAATCCTGCTCCACCTCTTCCATATGGTATCATTAAAATTGTTCGCCACTGTTTTGATCCTACAAGTCTTAAAGGACTTTGTATAAATAAATTACTTACAACTGGAGATCCATCAACTCCATATATCGCATTTGAACCGCCCTCTTTACTTGTGTTTAAATCTGTATTGATCATTAATGGTAAATTTCCTGCTAATAAAGGCGGCACAAAACCCCATAATTCTTGTCCAGTATTTGCATCAAAGGCATGCAATATTCCATTGTTAGCACCAACATATAATACTTTTTTTCTACTCGAATTTGCTTTTGCAAAAGAATTATAATTTTTTAAAGTTTTGAAATATGCATCAGTATTTTTAGATGATGAAGGTGTTGCAAGTCTTGGAGGACCAACTGCAACCATTTCGGAGTGATAAATATCTGCTAATGGATTTTCTCGTTTTTCAAATAAATCACAATCTGCATCGTAATCGAAATAATCTGTACCTCTTATAAAATTAATTAAACCTTTTACATCATCTGTGTTGCCATCCATAACCCCCGAAGCTGATTTGCATCTTTGAGTATTTAATGATCCTGCTGTTTTATTGTGATAATCTGCAACTTTATTCCCAGTTAGTTCAAATAAGGGATTTATTTTAAGTGAATTACTGTCGAATTCACCTTGCCATTGTTGTTTGCCAACAAATTTAAGTTTAGCTTGATAAGCAGAATTTTTATCTTTTGTTTCATTTATTACTGATGGAGCAGAGAAAGATACTTTTTTAGCATCTTCTATAATTGTTAACATTAAGCTTTGAAAGGCGCCTTGTAACTGAGTTGTACCTTGAACATAAATTCCTTTTTCAGTTCCAGAATACCGTGCATGATCGTCAATAAAACGCCTGTGGGGTGAACCCAACATATTATGATATCTATAATCTTGAATACTCGCGATCCAATCTCCTTTAATAGTATTTTCTGGTGGCAAGTCTCCATAAGCAAAAAAATAAGATTTAATATTTTTTTCCTGGAACAATTTTGCATCCTCACCATTTCTATATGCTTCTCCAATTCCTCCACCGCCAGGTAAAAGATAAACCACATAAGTTGATGCACAAGGAACTTTTGGATCTACTACAGAGTATTCAGGATGTGTTAAATAATCGTAAGCAAGTTGAAGACCCCAGGTATTACTCGTATCATAAGTAAGCCAATTCCCAGGTATAGAATTAGTATCCCAATATGGAATACCTAAATATCCAGTACCCTTCATTGGATCATGATAATCATAATTTGTTTCATCTGGATCATTTTTAAAATTGATTTTATCTTCAAAAATTTTTTTAATTTGTTCAGCTCCTTTGTCATGTATTCTTACCTTAAGACACGCCCCAGTCACACAAGGTTTTGCATAACCAGTTGTTAAATCACCATACCATTTTTGAAGAAGACCTCTTCTTGGTAGATTATATTCTAGTTTTCCACTCTTCCGACCATTTACATAAAAATTCATTGGACCTTGTCTGCCATGGAGTCCTAATCCAAAATTTATTTGGCTTGTTATTGAAGGGTCTGATAAAACTGGAAGCATAGCTTCTAAAGCTTTGCCTTCTTGATCGTTATTTCCATCCTCAGTTTTGGTTCCTCCAAAAACTCTTTTAAAAGCCAATGTGTTGCTATCAACAACAAAAACGCTGTATCCTGAATTTGTTTGTTCACGAGAATCTGAAATTAAGTACATCTCGTTTTTATCTGGGTTTATCCCTAAAATTTTGATTTTTGGTGGTTGTGTCATTACGTTCATTTCAATTCTAAATCCAAGATTGCTTTTTGGATTATGCAAGTCACCCCATCCACCTTTGTACATAACTTTTTTTGATGAAACTATTTGCGAATAATCGTCATTAAAAGTTACTTTATAAAGGTAGGCTCTATAAGGATCTTTTGGAAGAGGAATTCGTTTATCATATATCGCTTTTTGTGCATAACCCCATGCTGTAAAATAAAAAGTTCGAGGATCAGTTGGATGTTCCCTTACTGAGGCGTTATCCACCTGCCAATTCTGGCTCCAATTAAATCTTTGCCACGCTGACCCTAATGGTTTTTCTTTATTATGTAAATCTACTTTTGTTGAAATTACATCCCAACCAACTTTATCAATACATCCATTGTCAGCTAACTTTAATTTTTTAATAACAAACGCAGATCTTTCAAACTCATTGCTCGGATTGTAAACATGAGATACACCCCACAAATATTTTCCATCATTAGAAAATGTAAATGGAAGACTGTATCTGGTACCTCCAAATAACGTTCTGAACCCCCCATTGATATCATATTCTGGTGATGAAGGATGAATCGTAACTTTTCTTCTACCAAAAAAATCATAAAATTTTGTTTCACCTATTCTGTTCATCATTTCTCGTGGAGTTTCACATTCAATCCATTTCAGAGATGAATACGAGCCATCGTAATTGCTAAAATCAATAATTTTTTGACGATCAAAATTTTTTTTTTGATTATCTTCAAATGTAAACCAACCAGACCTTAACCTACCATTATGAAAATCTCGGAAAATTGTATCTCCTTCACCAATCAATGCAAAGTCATCTCGTCCATTTTGTGACGTCTGATAATTAGGGTTAACAAGTCTACTAATGCTCCAATTACGCAAACCTTGCGCTCTACCATCAGTTCTTGCTATTGGTGTTACTGCTCCGGTATCAGGATTAATTTCACAAATCATTTGTCTATAATCATCAACCATGAAAAATCTATATTTATTCTTAGTTTTTACTTTATAGATATTATATGTTGTTTGTTCTGCTTGATAAGTTCCATAACAAATAGCACCATGATTATCAGTATCCCTAGTACTTTCTTTTGGATTTAAAGCTCTAAACATCTCTCTTGAATTTCTTTCACTTCTATTTTTAAAGACATCATAACCACTAAACTGTCCATCATAAGCCCATGTTTTATCTACTTCACACTCATCTCCAATTTTATGTTTAGTAACTCCTCTAAACCCCTTCCATAAATATTTTTCATTTTCTGGTTCAAAAAATTTTCTTGGTCCATTTTTCGAACCCCAAGTAGTGCTGCTATCTGGAGGTCCTCCTTTTTCAAACCAATCTGGCCACTTATGTTGCCTGCTAGACATAAAAACATGATTGTTGTGAAATAACATGTAACGACTTTGATGAAATTCTCTATGATAATCAAATTGGATGCTACAAGAAATCTCTTCTCTTCCTCCATTAGAATAATAACTTCGGCCCCTCGTATCCCAATGCATTCCTTCACCTAACATTAATAAAACATTTATTTTAGAGGCATCTGCTGATGTAACGGTTCCTGGAGGTGGACTTTTTGAATTCGCGTTACTTGTAAATATTAAAGATAAGAAAAATAATTTTAATACAAAAAATTTTATATTTTTTCGCATGATCTATTTTTAATTTATTTATTTTATAATTTATTTTTTGCAGTGATCAAAATGGGCAAATACATATCGAGAAACTAATATTTGTGGTTCATATTGAGTATAATATATGTCAGATCTATTATTCACCTAGAAAGTGATGAATTATTGATCTTTTTTGAGGATGTAGACGATGCTCAAATAAATACAAACCCTGCCAAGTTCCAAGTAGCAACTCACTATTTTTAATACTTAATGATATTTGATTATTAGTTAATGCAGATTTTATATGAGCAGGCATATCATCTTTTCCTTCAGTGGTGTGAACATATAATTTGTTATCCATAGGAGCTAATTTATCAAAATAATTAATTAAATCTGTTTGAACATCTGGATCTGCATTTTCTTGAACAATCAGGGATGCACTGGTGTGCTGAATACTTAAATTCAACATTCCATTTTTAAAATTATTTTTACTTATCCAATTAATTGTTTCATCGGTAAATTCATATAACTTTTGTCCATTTGTGTTTACTTGAAGATTAAAAAATTCCTGTTTCATAAATATTATTCTCTAGATGTTAGTTCATATAAACGACTAATAGTACGTTTAAATGGTTTTTCTAATAATCTTGATGAAGTAAATTTGTCTAAACTTTGATTACTTGTTACTGCAATTGAAATATTTTTATCATAAATTACATCTAGTAGAGTAATAAATCGTTGTTGTTGATTTGAATTGGTATCATTAAATTGTGGAATTTGATCTATTACAATAAATTTACAGTTTTTAATTATTTCTAAGTAATCTTCTGCACCTAAATTTTGATCACAAAGATCGTTGAAATTAAATCTTGCAATTCCTTCATAAAAATTTTCTATTTTAAAATCTCTTCCTTTTACATTGACTGTAATTTTAGATTGATTTTTATCTTTTGTAATTGTTCTAAAAAATTTATTAATCTTAAAGTTTGTCTCCTGGTTTAGAGGATAAAAATATCTTTGTTTTTGATTATCATTAGATTTTCTATAATCATCCTCAATTTTAAGTTCGTGTTCAATTGATTGATCTTCCATAATTTTTATGAAAGGTTTAAACTGATCTCGCTGAAGACCGTCTTTATATAATTCTGAGATTTTGGTGTTTGAAGTTACGATAATTTTTATATCTTCTTTAAATATTTGATCAAATAATTTCCCTAAAATCATAGCATCTACAATATTAGTTACTTGAAACTCATCAAAATAAATTAACGACGCCTTTAATTTTAGATTTTTAACAAATTGATTGATTATATTTTCTTCATTTTTATCTTTTCGTTCATGAACAAAATCGTGAAAACTTAACATAAACTCATTAAAGTGTTGTCTTAATTTTTTTTGATCTACTTGATCAAAAAAAAAATTTAAAATCATTGTTTTTCCAACACCCACACCTCCAAATAAATAAAAACCTTTTTTGGAATTTTGTTTTGAAAATAACTTTGAAAAAAAGGATTTAAAATTTGATTGGTAATATTGCTCTAGTTTTTTAATAACTGCAATTTGATTAGGGTTAACCTCTAGTTCTTGATTATTACAATAAGATATAAAATCTTTCTCAAATGTCTTTGGCATTAATTTTTTTTAGTTTTAAAATCAATACCGTACTCTGATCTTGGACCTTTTCTTAAACCAAATGGACCTGAAAAAAAAATTGTCATCGGTCTTGTTCCTGGCTCGAGATCAACTCTGTGAAATGCATTGGCTGATCGAAAACCAATGTAACCTGGTCTTCTCCAAAACTTTCCTTTAATTGTAGTTTCCCAATAACCCCCTCTAATAACAATTGTCATATAAGGAAATAAATGATTATGAACACCATCTCCATGATCATCATCTAGCATTTCATGAATTAAAATATTAAATGGAAACCATCTAGGTCTGTGTCTAAATAAAAGGTAATACCTGTTCATCCAGGGTTTTGCCTGATCGTAATTTGGGTGTGAGGGCCCTCTATCTAAAACAACTTTTTTTCGCCCTAACTTTTCAAGTAATTTTAAAAACATTATTCAACTTTAATAATAGCATTACTCTTTAAAATGAACATGCCATCATCAAAAACGTTAGGTCTATTAATTCTTGATTTTCCTATTTTATAAAACCCTTCCTCATTTCCTGAAATAGCGTTCAACTTTATCAATTTTCCATTATTTAAAGAGACATAAATCTTATTTTGCGCAAGGATAAATCCAGTTGGTTCAATTTGATTTTTCTTATTTTCAATATTTTTAAATATATTTGTAATCCTTAAAACATTTCCAGTTTTATCATCGATTATAAATAAAAAACCTTCTTTTGAAATTGAAAAAACATAATTTTCAATAACGGTTGGTCTTAAACTTGAATTGATAGTTTGTTTATATTTTAAAACACCTGATCTTGCATCAATTGCAAAAAACTCATTTCTATTATTTGAAAAGTAAATTGTATCATTTGCAAAAATAATATCTGAATTTTCTAATGTAAATGCATCTTGAAAAATTAATGTGCTTTGTGTGGGTGTTTGCCAAACTAAACTTCCATCATTAGCGTTTAAAGCAGTTACATCACCAATACTATTTATGAAAAATACTACTTCTCCTTTTGTTACAAGAGATAATTTTTTTTGAGATTTAATAAACGGGTTATCAGTATCAAAATTCCACAACTCTTTACCATCTTTTACTGAAAAAGCTCTTATTACATTATCAAAGTCAACAGCGACTACACTATTTTTAATAATTTTTGCATTTGAATTAAATCCAACTTTACTTTCAATAGTCCAATTTAATTCTCCAGTTTCTAATTTTATAGAATAAACTTTTGAAAGATTATCAAGTACCAATATATCAGTCCCAGATTGTGCAAAATATAAAATTGGTTTTAATTTTTTCTCTTTTTTTGTGTAGTGATTTACTTTCCAATATTCTTCAAAATCTGTGGAAGTTTTAAAGATTTCTCCTTTGCCAGTAAAAAATACTAAACTGTTATCTTCGGTAAATAATATTTCAGGTTGATTAAATTTAAATTGATCAATAGTTGAAAATTTATATGAAAACACTTTTTCAAAATTTGAGTTAAAATCTAAATTTCCACTGTTGTTTGAATTATTTGATAAAAAGGGCTCACCCTTTGTAATTGTTGATATTTTAATATTTAAAGCAGGATTTAATTCTTGTTTTATTGGTTTTGATTTTTCAAATAAAGTTATAGCATTTGGATTTTCTTCAACTTGTTTATCCTTAAAACCACAATTCGATAAAAATAAAAGTAAAACTAGATATAAAAAAAACTTACTCACCAAAGTCTACACGTAATCTTTTTAGCGCTTCTGTTTTAATTTTTTGACTAGCATTTTCTAAGTTTGCTAATTGTTGAAAAAAATCTTTAGATTTTTGTTTTTGATTATTTGCAAAATAATATTCTGCCATTAAATATAAACCATGGGGCTTCCAAATACTTTCCGATTTAATTACAGGATTTAAAATATCTAAAAGCTCATTTTCATTTGCAAAATCTGAATTAAATAAACCTTTTTTGAAGATGTTTAGATTTTTTGTTTCTTTGTCTAGACCACTGTCATTAATTATAACATCAAAATATTGGTTAATTTCCTCATTTGAAGTTATGAGCTGATTATCAATTAAGAAATAAAAAGCTAAAGGTGAGTAAGTGCTATCTTTTTCATTAATAATTGTTTTTAATTCCTCAAGGACATCTGTTTGACCACTTTCATATTTTATTACTGCTAAATTATATTGATCAGCAAGTTTTGCTTTTTTTCTTGTTTGAAGTTCTTCGTAAAGAAAATAGCCACACAAAATCAAGATTAAAACAACAAAAACTGAAATAAGAGATTTTCTATTATTAATAAAAAAATTCTTAATTCTTTCGTTACGAGTATTGGTATTTATAATATCTATTTCTTCGTCCATTAAATCATGTTCCTTAAAACGTACTGTAAAATGCCACCATTTTTATAATATTCCAATTCATTTTTAGTGTCTATTCTACATAACATTTTTGATCTATGAATTCTTTCAAAGCTTTCAGCAAGAACTGCTTTAACACCTAAAAGTTTTGTACCCTTAGCTGCCCAGTCTCTTGAAGAACCTGTGCCGTATTCTTTTCCACCAATGACAACTAAATCAGTTCCTCTTTTTTTATATTCAACCACAGCATCATAAACAGGCATTACTTTTTCCTCTGGATATAATTTTGTAAATCCACCCTCAGTTCCTGGTGCCATTTCATTTCTAATTCTAATATTTGCAAAAGTTCCTCTCATCATAACTTCATGATTTCCTCTTCTTGAACCATAAGAATTATAATCCTTAGGTAGAATTTGATGTTTCATAAAATATTCACCTGTTGGACTTTCTTTTTGAATAGAGCCTGCTGGAGAAATATGGTCTGTTGTGACACTATCTCCTAAAATTAAAAGAGGTCTTGCATCTTTTATTTCTTTAAATCACATTTCGGCATTTAAAGATTTTTGTAAAGTATCTTCTATCTCTTGATTTGTTGGCCAAATATCTTTTAAGAAAACATCATTACCATCTTTATCTTTTCCAAGTGGGTCTTTGTATAAATCTTTATTCATAGATCCTGCAATTGCGTAAGCAACAACTAATGGGGGTGATGCTAAGTAATTTGCTTTTACTAAAGGCGAAATTCTTCCTTCAAAGTTTCTATTGCCAGATAAAACTGAAACTGCATAAATATTTTCATCTTTAATTGCATCAGAAATATTGTCAGGTAATGGACCTGAATTTCCTATACAAGTAGTGCAACCATAACCTACTAAATTAAATCCAAGTTGATCGAGATAAGTATTTAAACCTGCTTTTGCTAAGTAATCTGTTAC
>LULP01000742.1_pt1 | contig 17130 bp, 18 predicted proteins | sample 728111 | NCBI WGS metagenome assembly LULP01 (sample SAMN03860286, study PRJNA289734) | marine metagenome | biome: seawater column; feature: ocean; material: water; isolation source: Red Sea water column Station 149 - depth 25m | place: Saudi Arabia: Red Sea | collected 2011-10-15 | depth 25 m
AGATAAGCATCGTCAGTTTTTGCTCCAGATTTTCTATAAACTTGTTTCATTAAAGCCTGAAAATCATCGCTCATCACCTCTCCATCGAAAACAAGATTATTAAATTCTTTTTTACTTAGAGCATTTTCAATATGTGGAAAATTATTAAATATCTTTCCATTTCGACTGTATAAAGTAGCCCTTCCATTTTTAACAATCGCAATAACTCTTACACCATCATATTTGTACTCTACCAAACAATCGCCCTTAATTTTTTTTGGATGTTTAGCGCCGTCATGAGCTAACATACATGAAAAAATAGGTACTCTGAATTCTAAGTCCATTTTTTTTGCAACGTTATTTACTGTCTTTTCACTTACTCCACATCTTAGGTCCTTGATGAGAATTCTTCTATACCAATCATTCCACTGATCTGTCTTTGATGATTCAATTAATTCAATAATCAAATCTCTTGCAGCATGGCCAGTTTTTTCTCTATCTATTAATTGGTTTGCAGCTTTTTTAAAATCACTCCAATCAAGACCGGCCCCATCTTCAATACATTCAGGTACTTGTTTTACTCCAAATGTAGTCAAAGGATCTAAACACATAACAAGTCCCTCTTGGAAAGTTTTATCGTTAAGATGCTTTTCTATTACTCCTTCTTTAAATAATCGACTGTTATCACTTTCAAGTTCTTCAATAATCTTCCAAGGTTCTATCATTTATTTATTTTTCCGTATCAGAAATATTTAATTGTTTTAATCTTGCTATATCTTGAGCTCTAGACTCAATATGTGAAATCATTTGTTTTGTTATTGGAGTTCTGTCTTGATCACAAAGTGTTGCATAAAATTTTTCTGCAAAATTAATTGAAAATTCGATCATTTGTTTCACTGTATTTAAAGGGTCATCTACAACATTTAAATCAGATACGACTGCGATAGCAAATGATTTAGTTTCATCTTCAAAAGTTCCTGGTTTTAAAGCGTTTATAACCCGAAATTTTTCTGTTTTATTATCTTGATAAAAAGCAAAATAATTATTCAAAGTTTTTGCTCCATAATTTGATAAAAAACCAAATAATTGATCCATGTCAAACATAGATCTATCCATAGAAATTAGATTTAGTATTACTAATTCCTGCTCTTTTGACTGATTTATATCAAAATCAAAAGATTGTTGATTTTTATGTGGCTCATCTGAAATATTTAAATCTGATGAATCTTGAACTTTCTCAATTTTAACTTTTAACTTACCGTTATTTGAGACTTTTCTTATGAATAAAAAAGTAATTATAAGAAATATCAAAATAGCGAGTCCTATTAGATATATCTCAGAATTTACACTCATTTAGGATTCAGCCAATTCGAGAGCTTGATTAACATCCACCGATACCATTCTCGAAACTCCAGCCTCTTGCATTGTTACACCCATAAGGTAGTCACTTCTTTCCATTGAAACTTTATTATGAGTTATAAATATAAACTGAACAGTTTTTGACATCTCCTCGACCATATTTATGAATCTTAATGTATTCAAGTCATCTAGAGGAGCATCTACTTCATCTAGCAAACAAAAAGGTGCTGGATTTAAGTCAAAAATTGCAAAAACTAAGGCCAATGCAGTCAAGGCTTTTTCACCACCTGATAATTGAGATATTGATGAATTTTTCTTTCCAGGAGGTCTTGCCATTAAAATCACACCAGCATTTAAGGCATCCTCCTCAGTCAAGGTTAATTCAGCTACCCCACCACCAAAGAGTTTTGGAAACATCTCATTTAGTTTTGAGTTAACAGAATCAAAGCTTTCCTTAAAAATTGTTTTGGTTTCTTGATCTATCTTTTTTATTGCTCCAGTAAGTTTTTCTAAAGCTTCTGTTAAGTCATTATATTGTTCATCTAGCTCTTCTTTTCTTTTTGATTCCTCTTCTATTTCCTCTGGCGCAGCTAAATTAATGGCTCCTAATTTTATTATTTTTGTCTCAATATTGACCAGCTTATCTTCAAGCTCATCCGTAGTCATATCTTCATATTCAGAAAAATCTATTTTATCTATGTCTATTCCAGCTTCTTTAATTTTTTTGTTTGAATTATCTAAATTAATTTCATATGTTTTTTGCTCAATTCTTATATTTGTGATCTTTTCAGAAATTGTTCTAGCATCTAAATCTGTAATAGATTTTTTATTTTCAAACTCTCTCAACTCTTCATTAAATTTAGATTGTTTTTGCCTTAGGGAAATCAAAACTGATTCAGCACTAGAACTTTTATCTACAAAGTCTTTCATTTCATCTTCGATAGACTTTTTCAGTTTTTCAGCATTTACAATTTGGTCTTCTAAATCATTTTGTCTTGATAAATACTCCTCAGTTAATGTCTTGGATTGGGCAGTTGCTATATTAAGTATTTCTGTAAGCAAGCTTTTTAATTCAATAGCTTTTTCTCTGATATTTTCATTATTTATTCCATATTTCTCGATTGTATTTATCATGCTATCAAGGATATGCATTGCCTTTTCACTAGGACTTAACTCTTCAAAATTCTTTTCAGTCTCCTTGGCTTTTTCGTAGTTTTGTTTTACTTTTTCTAAATTAGACTTTGTTTCTTGTTCATTTTTATTGATGTTTTGAAGGTTTGCTTCCCTTTTAGCTATTTCTGCACCAACAGCATAAAAATTCTTTTGAGCGTCTTCATATTCGCTAAGAACTGATTCATTTTCGGTTCTAAATTGATCTATTTGAGATTGTATGGTCTCAGATTCAGCATTTTTTATCTGCAAGTCTCTGTTTAATGAATCTAATTTTTTTTGAAGATCATCTCTACTGCTTTTAGCTTCAATAGAAAATAGAACGGCCTTATCAAGTTCAAGTTTTGCTTTATCTTTTTTAAGTTCACTATATTTTTCAGCAGCTTTTGCCTGATTCTCAAGTCTTTTTATTAATCTTCCAATTTCATCTCTAATATCTTTTACTCGAGATAAATTCTCTCTAGTTCTTTTAATTCTAGATTCTGTTTCTCTTCTTCTTTCTCTATACTTTGAAACTCCTGCAGCCTCTTCAATATGCGTTCTTAGCTCATCCGGTTTAGCACTAACAAGCTTACTGACCATCCCTTGTTCAATAATTGCATAAGAGCTTGGTCCAAGGCCAGTTCCAAGGAATATATCTTGTACATCTTTCCTTCTACATTTTGTATTATTTATAAAATAATCAGACTGAGCGTCTCTTGTCATAACTCTTTTAATTGATACCTCATTAAATGAAGCGTACTCTCCTCCTATTTTGGCACTCGAATTATCAAATAAAAGCTCGATACTGCATTGCCCAGAAGCTTTTCTGTTCTCTGAGCCGTTGAAGATGACGTCCACCATTGATTCACCTCTAAGATTTTTTGCTGATAATTCACCAAGCACCCATCTAACAGCATCAATTACATTTGATTTTCCACAACCGTTAGGACCTACAACGCCGACCATATTTGTTGGAAAAGATATCTTCGTTGGATCAACGAAACTTTTAAAACCTGAGAGTTTTATATGTTTAAGCTGCATTTAAAGAATCAATTTAATAGAACTATTATAACTCTTGTGGGGTTTTAAACCATTCATTTAAATTAATTATGTATGAATTAGAAGATGTATTTTGATTAATAACTATTGTATTTTGCATAAAAAATGTTTGCCGATCATCCAAACAATTAATTTTAATTTTTACCTCAATAGATTCTTGGTTTAAATATGCAGATGCTAAATCAAATCCAGGTATCACACTATCTAGATTATTTAATAAAATATTATCTTTGTTTTTGAATTCTTTTCTTGCAATTGGTATTTCAGGACCATTTGCTATGAAAAGAGTAACTTCTCCATTTTTTATAGAGCATGGATACAATGAGCTAGGGTCTATCTTAAAACTAGAGTTCTTAAATTTAGGAAATTTCTCATCTCTTAAAGCAGAATATAAGTTATAAAAGATAAGCTTTTCATTATTTGATATAAAAAATCTCTCTGAAAAAGCTACCAAACTCTCGGCTGACTTGAGTTTTTTCAAATCTATTGATTTGCCAATTAGGCCTACTAGCCAATTCTTCAATTCATCTTCATCAAGAATATTTTCTAGTTGTATAAAATATTCAACAGGTATTGCTGAATCAATATAAATTTCATCAAAAATTTTATTATTTAGTGTTTGTTTTTCAAATGAACCAATAAATGCAAATTTACTTATAAACATAAACAGGCATAAGGAAAGGATTAACAATGATGATCCAAGAATTAACCCCTTATTTATCGTTTTCTGAGCCAAAACATAAGCAATTATTGGCAAAGCTGCTAATATTGTTAATAGATAAAAAATAAACATTATTTTTTTCTAAAGAAAAAAATTAAAAAAGCTAAAAGTAAAAAAGCAAAAGGAGAATACCATAAAATATAGGTTGAGTTATTTAACTCAGGTTCATATAAAGAATCTTGTCCAAATCTTGACGAAACATAGTCTTTAATTTCTTGATCAGTTTTGTTTTCATTGATCATTTGAGCAATCTTAATTTTTAAATCTTCAGATATTGGAGCATTTGAACTTGATAAAGAAAAAAAACATCATTCCATATTTGATCGTTTACCTCACCTTGATAATGAGCGACAACTTTACCATCGTTAATCAAAAATGTTTCTGGTGCTCCTGTCACACCTAAATCAAGTGCCAAATTTCCCTGATAATCATGCAATATTGTTTGATACGGATTGCCATATTTTTTTAACCAAATGATGGCATCTTCTTGTTCATCTTTGTAATTTAATCCAATAATAGGTATGCCATTTTTGCTTAAGCTTGTTAGGTATGGATGTTCTATGATGCAAGTTACACACCAGCTCGCCCATACATTTAAGACGTAATCACCATTTAAAAAGTCACTTTTGACTGAAATTGAATTATCAAGAACTTTTAATTCAAATTCAGGGACCTGAAATTGATCATAGTCAGCTCCAGGATATGTATCTTCATTTGTTAAAATCATAAAAAATAATAATATGAAAGTTGTTGGGATTGTGAAAACTATTAATTTTAATAATAAATTCATGTTTTGACCCTATTTGAAAAAACTAATACTACTCCAGCTAAACCCATCAATAATGCTGATAACCAAATCCATCTTATTAAATAATTAATTTGAATATTCACAATCCAACTTCCATCATCAAGCTGATCACCAATTGTTATGTAAATATCTCTCAAAAGTGTTACATGAATTGCTGTTTCTGTTGTGATTTGACCTCTGGTAAAATATCTTCTTTTTTCTGGCTTAAGATTAAATGTTCTACCGGTTTGATCTTCTACAAGAAATGTTGCTTTTATTGAATCATAATTAGTATTATTTTCCACATCAATATCTTTAAAACTTATTTTTAAGTCTTTGTATGCCTCAGTACTATTCAAGCCAATACTTAAAGCTCTTTCAGTACTCAAAAGACTATTGAATGAAATAGATATTAAAAGTAATCCAAGTGACATATGCGCTATAACACTAAAAGGATTTATAAATTTCTTACTAAAAATTGAGTTAATAATTTCATATATGTATCTAAATATAATCAATGAGCCTGCAAATATCGAAGCAAGTACTGAAATACTCTGAGACTCAAAATATTGCATAATAAATAAAGTAAACGCTAATGATAATAAAATTGAAAATAATATAGGCGCTGAAATAAATTTGAAGTTAATGCTTCTTGACCATTTTGAATCAACTGAGAAAAATAAAAAAATTGCAGCTAAAACAACTATTGGGATAAAAATAGCATTATAAAATGGCGCGCCAACACTAATTTTTTGATCAAATAAAAATTCATAAATTAATGGATAAGTGACACCCAACATCACCGAAAAGATAAGAGCTCCAAAAAGAATATTATTTATAGAAATAAATGATTGTTTCGAAAATTTCTTAATTCTCGACAAGGATTGAATGCTTGATAATCTCAAAATAAACAAAAAAACTGATATGAAGACAATTATTCCAATAAATCCAAGAAGATATAGGCCTCTATCAGGATCATTTGCAAATGCATGGACGCTATCAATAATTCCAGATCTAACAATAAAAGCACCAAACAAACTGAGCGAGAACACTAGAATTGATAATAAAATTGTCCAAATTCTAAGCTGCGATGATTTTATTGATACTCCAAGCGAATGAATAAATGCAGTAGCCGCTAGCCATGGCATTAATGCAACATTTTCAACAGGATCCCAAAACCAATATCCTCCCCAACCCAATTCATAATAAGCCCACCAACTTCCTAGAGTTATACCAACTGTGAGAAAAACCCATGCAGAAACAGACCATGTTTTTACTAAAGCTTCCCAGTTTATTTTGGAATCGCCATAGAGCAAAAAAGCAATTGAGCAAGCAAATGGAATTACAAATCCGACGTATCCCAAATAAAGAGTTGGGGGATGAATTGCTAAGGCAGGATCTTGCAAGACTGGATTAATATCAGCTCCATTTAAAGGTGGAATTGGAAGTATTGTTTCAAAAGGATTTGATGTTGCTAACAAAAATATTAAAAATCCAACCAATATTAAAGAAATTACTCCCATAGTTTTAGGCTTTAAAACTTCACTATTTTTAACCCTAATATTGAATAAGAATCCCCATAAAGATAAGAAAACAATCCATAGAAACATTGAGCCTTCATGTGCACTCCATATCGAAGAAATTTTATAAAAAATCGGAAGTGCTGTATTTGAGTGATTTGCAATATATTGAACACTAAAATTATCTGTAATAGCTAGCCAAACATATATTAAAAATGAGGACAGAAGAAAAAAGAATCCATGCGAATATGTTCTAACAATCAAGTTTGATATATACCTAGAATTTGATGAAGGAGTAAGCATAGAGAAATAACCAACGAGCAAAAATAAGCCGGTAGCTAAAATTGATAAAAAATGAGAGATTTCAATTATCATTACTTATCTCAATATTTGGAGGCATATAGTTTTCATCATGCTTAGCTAAAACTTCTTCTGCATACAATATTTTATCTCTTAAATTTCCTAAAACGACAACACCGCTATCTTCTTTAAATAAGTCTGGGACTATGCCCTCATATTCAACTTTAATTGAGTTTTCATAATCAGTGATGACAAAAGAAATTGAAGATGAAATTCTTTCTACTGATCCACTTAAAACCATACCTCCAACCTTAATTCTTTTATCAGCCGGAATATTATTATCTTTTAGTTCGGTTGGCGTAAAAAAATAATCTAAATTAGAGTTTAATGAGTAAAGTATTAGTGAAATACCTGAAACTGAAAATAAAAATACAAAAAGAATGCTGTATATTCTTTTCTTTCTAATTGGGTTCATTTAATTTATCTTTAATTTTTTTAATTTTTACAGTGTAGCCTATAAAAAAGCCTAATAAACTAATAAAAACTAGTATTACTACGCTCCAAACATATAATCCGTGACCATTCATATATAAGGCCTCATAAAAAGAATTAAATGCAAAATTAAACATAATCTTTCACCCAAGATTTATTTTTTTCTCTATGTAGTATTTGATATTTTGATGAAAGTAGAACTAAACAAATCATCAAGCCAAAAAATCCTATAATTGAGCCCATCAGAGGATACAGCATCACTGGATCAATACTGGGCTTATCAGTTAATGTTATAGATGCAGACTGATGGAGTGTGCTCCACCAATCAACTGATTTTTTAATTATAGGAATATTTACAGCTCCGACAATTACTAACCATGAGAGCAATTTATCTGCTTTTTCATAATTGCTGAATGAATTATGAAGCGATATTAAACCTAAATACATAATAAATAAAATTAATGTCGATGTTATTCTTGCGTCCCATTGCCACCAAGTACCCCAAGTGGGTATTCCCCATATAGATCCTGATATTAATGCAATAAATGTTGTCATAGCTCCAATAGGCGCAATCGCAATGATTAAGTATGCTGCAAGCTTAACTCTCCAAATTAAATAAGTGACGCTGGATATTGCCATTGCTAAATATAATGTCTGAGATAAAAACGAGGCAGGAACATGCAGATAGATAATTCTGTATGAATTTCCTTGAACAAAATCTTCTGGTGTAAAAAATAGACCCCAAATAATGGACATAATGTAAATTACCAAAGAAAAGTAAAAAATATATTTATAAAACCTGCCTACCTGATATAGGTATGTTTTTGGAGATGCAAATTGATGTATAAATTTTTTAATCACTTTGTTTTGTACTGAAAGACTTTATTCCAAATGAGCCTTAATAACATAGGATACTACTATGGGTATAGCTACTATTATAATAGATAAGCTTCCCAATAATAAAAAAATAAAACTTTGATAATTTATATCTAACTGAATTGCGATTAGTCCTTTTCCTAATACGATCAAAACAGGCAGTGCTAAAGGCATTGTGACCAATGCTCCGAGAACAGAACCTTTATTTAAACTAAGTGCATTACCTAAAACAAATAAATTTAAGAAAATATAGGAACTTATTATTGCTAGAGGAAAAATTGATAAACTTAAAGATAAATCCTCTGAAGTACCCAGAGAAAAAACAAAACTTAAGATTGAAATAGGCAATCCTATTAAAAGCCAATATGTGAATATTTTAGTAACGATGATAAAAGAAAATGAAGGATTTTTAATTAGGGTTTGTTCAAGAGATCCATCGTTATAATCTTCAGAAAAAATATCCTCTGTAGCTAACATCATTGATATTAGTATGGCAATCCATAGTACAGAAAAAAATCCTATTTCAAGTTTATCTTGAAGGAATTCAACAGTTAAAGGATATGCAAGCATAATTAACCAGAAAACTAAAATCGGTCCTAGCCAGCTTCTTGTTTTCTTTCTTAATTTTAAAAATTCTAGCTCAAACATATTTATTTTATTTTGGCATCTCTAAAATTTTAGAGTTAATGTTACAAGGAATATGTGAAGTAAAAACCAATGACTTATTCTTATTTAATTCATTATTTAAAAATGAAGTAAGTATTGAGAGCGCACCATCATCTAACCCCACAAAAGGTTCATCCAAAATTATTAAATCAGAATTATTTAGAAATACTCTTAACAAAGCTAACTTTTTTTGTTGTCCAAATGATAAATTAGATACTGTGACATCTCTATATTTATTAAGTTCTAGTTTATCAAGATAGGATTTTAGCATTTCAGAGTTACCTAGTTGCATTAAGTTAATGTTATCGTCAAGAGTTAAGTAAGTTTTTAAAGCATTTTTATGACCTAAATAGCATATCTCTTTTGTTGATTTATTTTCTAAAGTTCCTTTTACTGGTTCGGTAATTCCTAAAATAATTCTAATTAATGTAGATTTACCCGATCCATTTCTACCCTTAATATGTAATGCCTCTCCTCGATTTATATCGAAAGAAATGTTGTGAAAAAGCTTATTTTCATTAATTTTATAGCCAATATTTTGTGCAACTATTAAAGAATTTTTATTCATTAGAATATTTCAAGATTTGTAGTCCTTATTATAAGTGCTGGTAAGGGATTTTGTGGATCAATTCTTGTATAAAATCTTTTTGAGATTTCTGAAAGATCTAGCATTGCTATCTTTTTTAATGCATTTTTTGCTTTTAGGTTTGGGAATGCAGAAGGCGGTAAGAATACTATTAAATTTCCACATGAATTAGTTACCAATCGATCTAATTTTTTTTCACATGAAACATTATTTGAAAAATTCGCAAATAAATACTCTTCCTCTCTATTAGAAACGGGAAGCTTTAATGTCTTTAGCCTCTCTTCAGAGCCAAGAACTATGTAAGTTACTAACCCTTGGCTCAAAATTTATTAAATTTTCGATAAGGCTTGCTCGAAGTCAGCAATAATATCATCAGTATGCTCAAGTCCAATTGAAAGCCTTACAAAACCAGGTGTTATACCAGCAGATAATAATTCTTCTTCTGATAATTGACTATGGGTTGTACTACCTGGATGAATAGCTAAGCTTCTTGAATCGCCAATGTTTGCAACATGGTAAACCATTTCAAGAGCGTTAATAAACTTTTCACCTGACTCTCTTCCGCCTTTAATCTCAAAACCCATTAGGCCTCCGTTACCACGCGTAAGATACTTTTCAGCTCTATCCTTTGCATAACCTTCCATTACGGATGGATAAATAACTCTTTCAACAGAATCATGCTCTGATAGATACTTAGCAATTACCTCAGCATTTGCAGAATGCTCTCTCATTCTTAGAGCAAGGGTTTCTAGCCCTTGAATAAACATAAAAGCATTAAATGGGCTCATTGCTGCTCCCATATCTCTTAAGATTGTTGTTCTTGCTTTGAGAATATATGCAATTGGCCCCAAAGGTTTTACAGCTTCAGTCCATACAGCACCTCCATAAGAAGGATCTGGTGAATTTAATGCAGGTTGTCTTTCTGGGAAAGCTTCCCAATCAAAATTACCACTATCAACGATAATACCTCCAATAGAAGTTCCATGACCTCCAATAAATTTAGTTGTCGAATGAATTAAAACAGCCGCACCATGATCAAATGGTTTACAAATTACTGGTGCCGCAGTATTGTCAACAATTAAAGGAATTCCAAGTGGTCTGCCTATTTCAGCAACCTCGCTTATAGGAAAAACTTCAAAACTAGGATTTGGAAGGACCTCGCCATAATATGCCCTTGTGTTTTCATCAGTGGCTTCTGCAAAATTATTTGGATCAGCAGGATCTACGAATCTAACTTCAATTCCCATATCTGACATAGGGTTTTTAAATTGGTTATAAGTTCCTCCATATAAATGAGATGAAGCGACAATGTTGTCCCCTTTTCTTGCAATGTTTTGAATAGCATAGGCGGATGCTGCTTGACCAGAAGCTACAGCTAAAGCACCTACTCCACCCTCAAGTGCTGCAATTCTATCCTCAAGAACAGCGCATGTAGGATTCATAATCCTTGAATAAATATTACCTAATTCTGATAATGCAAATAAATTGGCGGCGTGATCACAATCATCAAACTGAAAACTGGATGTTTGATGAATCGGCACAGCAACAGAATTAGTTGAATCATCTTTTCTCCATCCTGCATGAAGTCCAATAGTCTCAGGATTAGTATATGTTTTGCTCATTATTTATGCTCCTCTTTCAAAAAAATATGGTGCAATAAGTATAGTAAATATTCATATATAACAACACCCTTATTTGGATATATACTGGTATATTGATATCAAATAATTATAATTAGCGAAGGAAACTAAATTATGGCTAAAAAATACACAAATTTTAGAATTGGTGGCTCGCCATCAAAGGTTACTGATGACTATACAGTATGGACAAATGATTTACTTCAAAGAGTTATTGCAAGTAAAACTGTTATTCAGCCTGGCAAATCAACTATTGGTCATAAGTTAATAGATTCTGACGTCGTATACGTAATTACTAACGGTCGAGGTACTATGGAAATAGTAGAATACATGAATTCTGATGAAGGCCATGGGTCAAATCCTTCCTATGGCATAGAACACAAAGACTCCTATGAGCTTTCGGCTGGTGACGTGGTTTTAGTAGAGTCCGGTGACTATTGTAAAGTTGTTAATGATTCTGAACATGATCAATTAACCTATCTAAGGATATTCGATAGAGGTGGCTGGAGAAAATAAATGCTTAAAGCACAAATGAATTCTGATAAATTGGCTGTTGGACTATCAACAGCTTGCGTAATTCATTGTTTTTTTGCTCCGTCATTAATTGTATTGTCATACAGTTTTTTATCCTTCTCTGTTGATAGCGAATTCGTTCATTATTTGATCTTGCTTTTTGCATTACCAATTAGCATTCTTGCTTTAGGGCTTGGTTATAAAAATCATAAAGAAACATCATATTTCATAATTGGAATTACAGGATTAATGGTATTGCTTTCAGCAGTTTTGTTCTCGGATACATTATTTGGTGAAGCTGGAGAAAGAGCTCTTACTTTGATAGGCTCAATGATTGTTGCATACGCTCACTATAAAAATCACAGCATTTGTAAGCAAATAGAATGTGATTGTCATGATAACTTAACATCTAATTAAAAATCTCAAATCTTGCTACCATCGGCAGATGATCTGAAATGCCATATTTTTTTGTAGGATTAAAATTAATTGGTTTGCCAGTATCATTATAGGAATTAGATTTTGTTCGATATATTTCTATTGTGTCTTCGATGTATGAAATTCCTCTGTCTTTAGACAAAAATATAGTATCCAAAAACTCCCATGTTTTGCCATAGTTGTAATAATAAGAGCCTTTACAATCATCACATGCATAAATATGAGCAACACTCCAGAAAACTTCTTGAGATTTATATATATTTAGTTTGTTGTCCTCTTTTGTATTTACATTAAAATCACCAAGAGCAATAGTTGGGTAATTATGTCTATTAAGTAATCCAGACAGAACATCCAAGGAATCAATTCTCATTGATACATCGTGAAATCCAGAAGGAAAATGAACGTTGTATATTTTTAACTTCTCTCCATTTATTTCTAAAGTTGCATCAAGAATTGGTCTGGTATCCCTACCCTCAAACTCACCTGAAAACTTTATATAGTGCAACTTAGAATCAATTATGTTGAACCTACTAATTAAAGCAGTATCAATGCCTCTGTAATCCTTTCCTTCTATTAAAACTGAATCAATATATCCATAGGGCTTTAGTAAGTTTAATAATTGACTAAGAATATTATTATTTTCAACTTCCTGAAGAGCAATTATATCTGGTCCGTTTTGACCATAAGAAATGATACTGTTTGCAATATTTCTTAACTTGGCATTTTTTGTTTCTTCATTCCAATCTAGATATAAACATTCATTTTTCCACGAGTTTACTGGTATTCTATTACATGATTTTTTATGAGCTTCCGATTGTTTAAATTCAATTGGAAGATATGCTTTGTCGTCTTTTTTTACATCATCTAAAGTATCAAATAAATTATCTACATTTAATGTCATAGCACTAAATTCATATCCAAAACTTGTGGTAGGCACTATTAAAAATAAAAGTAAAAATGTCTTTATGAAATTATTCATTTATATCTTTTATATGAAGCTTGATTTCAAAAGGAATATCTATCATTTTTCTTTGTTCCAAGTAAACATTTTGTAAATGTTTGATTTTTTCATCTGAAAAATTAACAACTTTCCTTTTATTAAGATCAATATGAGCAAGAACTGTCTCAAATATGGCTGCAAGATCTGAATCAGCATTTTGTAAAATGCCAACAAAGTGCAATAGTTTCTTGTTAGCTTTATAAAGAGTAAAAGATGGATATACCAACTCACCAAGTGTAAATTCATTTAAATATCTAATACTATCTTCAAGAGTAAATGTAGAAAAACCACTTTTTAGATAATCCTCTCCAAAACCCAATTCATCTATATAAAATGAAGTATAAACACTATCAAAAAGTTTATAGTAATAGTTAACATTCATGTGACCATTATGATCACACATTTTTTCAGTAACCAAGATTGAATTATGAATATATGGAAATGCTTTCATAGCTAAATTATAAATAAAAAAAAGCCCAGTGTAATACTGGGCTTTAAAAGTTATGTGATCTTAGAAAGACATACCAAACTGAAGTCCAAACGTTCTTGGTTCAGTAAAGTTTCCATATAGTTGACCACCTTGAATGTTACTACCAGATCTTAAGTAACTCAAAATCTGATCGTCAGCAATGTTTTTAACATATAGTCCGAGATGCCAATCTGCATTATTCGGAGTAAATTTAACTAATCCGTCCCATGTTTTTTGTTCAGGGATATCAAATCTAGAATAATTAAATGGATCTGAGTTAGTTTCATCTCTGTATCTGTATGAAAGTCTTGCAGATGTAACACCGTTTTCAGTAGGATACAGTTGAGTTAAAGATAAGCTGTATTCTAAGTCAGATGTTGCAGGTAAAGGATTTCCTGCGATACTTACCGGAACTCCTAAAGTTGCTGGGCAAGCAACTCCACCAGCAGGAGCAAAAAATGGTGAAGTACAATTGAATCCAGCTGATTTAAATAATTGCTGTCCATTGTCCATGACTGCACCAGTTACAAAACCCGCACCAGCACCATCTACCGCGCCTAGATACTGCAGAACACTATTGGCATTCAATGGGTTGAGATAATTGATAACAGCTGGTGCATCAGTAATTTCTGCATCAACAAGCAACCATGAAAATTGTAACTGAGTTGTATCAGATAAAAATACGTTCATCTCACCTTCAAAACCAGTAATCTCCGCATCAACATTATTGTTAAAAGATTGAGTGTCTCTTATAGTTGCAACTAACATTCCTTTGTTATCGTTTTTGAAGACATTCATGTTTAGTAGCATTGCACCGTCAAGAAACTTAGCTCTCAGACCGAGATCAAGAACGCTTGTTTCTTCTTTATCGTAAGGCACAGGATTATTACCAGCATTTAATCCTGCACTTTTTGAAGCAGTGGTATAACTACCATAAACCATCACGTCATCTTGTAAGTATTTTTGAATAGCTATCATTCCGTTTACAGTATCTTCCTCTTGTTTCACTGCAGTAACTAATCCTGGGACATCCATACGATTTTCATATAAGAACCCACCAGCTCTCAACCAGTCACCAGATAAAATGCCACCATCGTAAGTTGCTGTCTTATTACCAAGCATGTCAAAACGTAAGCCAAGAGTTAATTTAGTAGTATCATTTAAGTCATAATACATCTCACCATAAAGTGCCCTTGAATAAGTTCTAACGTGCTGATCACTTAAAGTACCTCTTATATCAAAGGGTACAATTACATCAGGTAAAGCTCGAAGTGCAGCAACACCTTCTCCAAAAGCTTCAAGTTGTGCTTGTTGAACTGCTGAGATTGGTAATCCCATCTGCAACATTGCTTGAGCGGTTAAAGCATCTTGTGCTAATGCAACAACAGGTAATAAGCCTTGATAGAAAGGAACACCACCTTTACCACCAAAATCAATGCCTAGAAGATTAGTAACTACTGGATAATATGGATGGGTAGCAAAACTACCAATGAATTGAGTACCAGTTGTTTGAACTCTGTACTCGTTATCGTTTCTATTATCATAAAAATATAGACCAGCTGTGAAGTTAAATGGTCCATCGTAATCAGAAATTATATTGATTTCAGCATTAGAACCATTCGAGAAAACATCAGAAAAATCATATGATCTATCTGAATCAACGCTCTCACAAAATCCAAAGTTTGGTGTACCAAAACATAAATCGGCAACTATTGGAGGCTGGCCTAAAGATTGCGCAGCACCAAGTAAAGGATCTACAGAAATAGAACCATCATTGTCATTCATTTGCATAAATCTTCTTGTTTCATATGTATATTTAGCTGTTAAAAGTAAATTATCATTAAGCTGTCTATCTAGTTGTAAGTTAGTGAATTCAGCCTCTTGGTAATGCATTGGTACTCTATTTAAGTACTGACTTCCAAAATCTGTACTACGTGGGGAATTTGCATAACCATTAGTAATTGACGTTGGATAAAGTGCTGCAAAAAACCCAAAAAATCCTGCACCGATACCTCTGCTATCAGCTGATGCATTCATAGGCCCTCTTTCCCAAGGTGAGCAACCAAAAAATTGATCAGGTTGACAAAAAGATACTTCCTCCTGAGGTCTGCTATCTTCACTTTTTTGACCAGAATAAGTAAATTTAAGTTCTGTGATGTCGTTAATGTCCCAATCTAAAGAAAGTCTTATAGCCTGATCATTCCTATCATCAAATGTGGCTTCAGTAGTGTCTTGAACAAAATAATCTTTTATCGCTTCATTGGTCACGATTCCTTCTCTTGTATTCGAAGCAAATGCAAGTCTCATTCTTACATCATTTGAAATTGGTACGTTTATAGCTCCTTTAATAAGATTTCTGTCTAGTGAGCCAACTTCATAATCAACGTATCCACCTAATTCGTCAGTAGGCCTTGCTGTAACAAGGTTAATAACACCTGCAACTGAATTTCTTCCAAACTTTGTGCCCTGTGGACCTTTTAAAACCTCAACTCTTTCTAAATCAATAAAGCCCAAATCATTCATGACGCTCTCGCTAACACTATGGCCGTTAATTGCTGCCACAATAGAAGCTGTAACGCCGGCACCAATACCAAAAGAACCTATTCCTAAGTCATATATTTGTTCAGCAGCAAGACTATCAGCATCAAAAGCTTGAATAGATACAGCAATGTCCTGAATGGACTCTTCTTTCTTCGTGGCAGTAACCACAACTTCTTCTACTTCTTGAGCAAATGCTGAAAATGAAAAAGAAAAAATTAAGAAAAAACTTAAAAATAATTTGTTTGTAATATTAACGTTTGACATAAATATCCCCCAATATTTGGAATGTATTTAACTATTTTATGCCTAAAATAGCCTCAAGGACAACTTAATTAGGTAAATTTATGTATAAAAATATATATTTTATTTAAATATATTATTTAAAAGGCGTTTTTAAAGGGTTCTTAATACTACTCGTGCCATGGATGACATTTGCTAATTCTAACTATTGCTAGGTATGTTCCTTTAAAAATACCATATTTTAGAATCACTTCAATGGCATAAGCTGAGCAAGTAGGATGAAATCTGCAACTGGGAGGAAACATAGGTGATATGAAATATCTATAAAATCTTATTGGTAATATAAATATCTTTGCAATCATTAATTTAATTCTCTATTTTCTTGTTTTAAATCATTTAAAGCTTTTTCTAGATCTAATACTTTAGTATCAGTACTGCCAATTCTTCTAACAGAAACAGTCCTATCAATTTTTTCCTTATTTCCAATTGCAAAAATAACTGGTACTTTTTTTGAGCTATGTTCTCTTACTTTATAGCTGATCTTCTCATTTCTTAAATCGACTTCTGCCCTGATGCCTTCCTTATTTAATAAATCCATTATTTCTAATGAATAATCATTTACATCAGAAATTATTGAAGCTACAACAACTTGCTGAGGTGCAAGCCAAAATGGAAGCTTACCAGCATAATTTTCAATTAAAATTCCAATAAATCTTTCAAATGATCCCAAGACTGCCCTATGTATCATAACCGGTGTATGTTTTTGACCATCCTCACCAACATATGTCGCATCTAGTC
>LULP01000354.1_pt1 | contig 16787 bp, 16 predicted proteins | sample 728111 | NCBI WGS metagenome assembly LULP01 (sample SAMN03860286, study PRJNA289734) | marine metagenome | biome: seawater column; feature: ocean; material: water; isolation source: Red Sea water column Station 149 - depth 25m | place: Saudi Arabia: Red Sea | collected 2011-10-15 | depth 25 m
ATACAACTTTTTAAACATCCATGAAGTAAAACTTCAACTTCTAGAGGTGCTCCCCATACATCCATAGGTCTATCAATCATAAATGCGCAATCTGGAACAAAAAGTACTGGAGTACCCTCAAATGTTGGATGTAGAACTAGATCTAGTAGAAGTTGAATACCTCTTTGAACGCTTTGACTTTTTCCGAAGGCATAATCACCGCTTTTATTGACATAATACCAACATAAAATGGGCCACCATAAACTTGCATCAGCTGAAGTAATCCTCCCTATTGATCTCTGACCATAGTCTCCAATGAGCTGTCCATTTTCTTCAACGAAACTAGTAGGAAATACACCACGCGTTTGGTAATTAGAGCTTTGTAACTCAAGGCATACACTTAGGAACTTTTTGACAATTTCGTACCGTTTTTGGGTAATGAGGTAAATCATTACAGGAACATTGTCTCTTAAAAATATTTCTCCATAATTTAATTTTTTATTTTTTGTTGGGTGTTCTAGTGCAGCAACGCTTCCCACTAACTCGCCTGATATTTCAACCAAAGTCTTTTCGAAGTGTTTTTTTGCATTTGTTACAATTTTCTCTTCATCAGAACTTGGTCTTACTCTTAAATTTTTTTGACTAAATCTTTCTGCCATTTCATTTATATCCCTTTATTTAAGCCTAGTTGTTTAAAGAGACTTTGAACAAATAAAAAATTAATAAAAAATTTTTGTATAAAAGGTTGCACAATTACAGTCGGATGGTTTAGTATTTTCTTCTGGGCAGAAATATTCTTTTTGCATTATTCAAGCAGTTACCTTAAATCTGATTTTTGGTAAATGAGTGAATTCTTTGAAGATTTGATTTCGATCATTATTTTCAGCCAGAAGAAGGGTTTACCCTTCTAAATGAGTTATACACTTGTTGTTTAACTCTGCACCTAGAAAATTTAAAAACTTAGGAACTGATGCTTTTATTGCGTCAAGAATAACTAAATTTTCATTTGGTTATTTCGAGATGTATATGCAATAAAGGTGTGAGGTCCCGTCAAGAATATATAAAAATGTCATCAATTGCTAACTTTTAGCTTTGATGCAAACGGATCTGAGATCTTGGAAAGTCACTTTAGAAATATTTTTAATGTGCACTCAATGTAATCCTTAAAATTTAAGGAGGCTGAAACTAAATTCAAAAACTGAAGTTTTTATTTGGATAAAGCAATTCAATTTGAGTAGATTTATCTACAAAAGGATTTGAACACAACGGAGAGTTTGATCCTGGCTCAGGATGAACGCTGGCGGCGTGCTTAACACATGAGTGGCGGACGGGTGAGTAACGCGTGAGAATCTGCCCTCAGGAGGGGGATAACGGTTGGAAACGACCGCTAATACCCCATATGCCTACTGGTGAAATGAATTTCGCCTGAGGATGAGCTCGCGTCTGATTAGCTAGTTGGTGAGGTAATGGCTCACCAAGGCTTCGATCAGTAGCTGGTCTGAGAGGATGATCAGCCACACTGGGACTGAGACACGGCCCAGACTCCTACGGGAGGCAGCAGTGGGGAATTTTCCGCAATGGGCGAAAGCCTGACGGAGCAACGCCGCGTGAGGGACGAAGGCCTCTGGGCTGTAAACCTCTTTTCTCAAGGAAGAAGATATGACGGTACTTGAGGAATAAGCCACGGCTAATTCCGTGCCAGCAGCCGCGGTAATACGGGAGTGGCAAGCGTTATCCGGAATTATTGGGCGTAAAGCGTCCGCAGGCGGCTTTTCAAGTCTGCTGTTAAAGCGTGGAGCTTAACTCCATCATGGCAGTGGAAACTGAAAGGCTTGAGTATGGTAGGGGCAGAGGGAATTCCCGGTGTAGCGGTGAAATGCGTAGATATCGGGAAGAACACCAGTGGCGAAGGCGCTCTGCTGGGCCATTACTGACGCTCATGGACGAAAGCCAGGGGAGCGAAAGGGATTAGATACCCCTGTAGTCCTGGCCGTAAACGATGAACACTAGGTGTCGGGGGAATCGACCCCTTCGGTGTCGTAGCTAACGCGTTAAGTGTTCCGCCTGGGGAGTACGCACGCAAGTGTGAAACTCAAAGGAATTGACGGGGGCCCGCACAAGCGGTGGAGTATGTGGTTTAATTCGATGCAACGCGAAGAACCTTACCAGGGTTTGACATCCTGCGAACCTCTTAGAAATTTGAGGGTGCCTTCGGGAATGCAGTGACAGGTGGTGCATGGCTGTCGTCAGCTCGTGTCGTGAGATGTTGGGTTAAGTCCCGCAACGAGCGCAACCCACGTTTTTAGTTGCCAGCATTTAGTTGGGCACTCTAGAAAGACCGCCGGTGATAAACCGGAGGAAGGTGTGGATGACGTCAAGTCATCATGCCCCTTACACCCTGGGCTACACACGTACTACAATGCTACGGACAAAGGGCAGCAAACTCGCGAGAGCTAGCAAATCCCATAAACCGTGGCTCAGTTCAGATCGTAGGCTGCAACTCGCCTACGTGAAGTAGGAATCGCTAGTAATCGCAGGTCAGCATACTGCGGTGAATACGTTCCCGGGCCTTGTACACACCGCCCGTCACACCATGGAAGTTGGCCATGCCCGAAGTCGTTACTCCAACCCTTGTGGAGGAGGACGCCGAAGGTGGGGCTAATGACTGGGGTGAAGTCGTAACAAGGTAGCCGTACCGGAAGGTGCGGCTGGATCACCTCCTAACAGGGAGACAACAAAATGTTTAATATTATTATTTTGTCACCTTAGGTCGATCGGTATCTCACGTTTTTAATTTATTAAGAATTTCATTTCCTAAGTTTTTCTAGGTCACACCCATTATTTTTCCTGGGCCATTAGCTCAGGTGGTTAGAGCGCACCCCTGATAAGGGTGAGGTCCCTGGTTCAAGTCCAGGATGGCCCATATCTCTATGTTGGGGGTATAGCTCAGTTGGTAGAGCGCCTGCTTTGCAAGCAGGATGTCAGCGGTTCGAGTCCGCTTACCTCCACTGATTACCACCTCTTCCATAACCGGTAGAAAGGAAATGTTTTGAGTTGTGATCATTATTCTGAACGAATCTAGCTTCCTAATGAAATCATTAAGATGCTGGACTCATTGAATTAATTTCATTGTTTTCAGAGAACCTTGACAACTGCATAGATTATTTTTAAAGACAATAAGCATCTTTAATGATGCAGATTTATTATTTGTGCGAATGCATTAATAACAATTCTATTAAGCTGATGCTTCAATTTTGAAGTTATTGGTCAAGCTACAAAGGGCTCACGGAGGATACCTAGGCACACAGAGGCGATGAAGGACGTGGTTACCTGCGATAAGTCTCGGGGAGTTGGAAGCACACTTTGATCCGGGAATTTCCGAATGGGGCAACCCCATGTACGGCCAACTGAATATATAGGTTGGTGCGAGCTAACCCAGCGAACTGAAACATCTTAGTAGCTGGAGGAAGAGAAAGTAAATAACGACTCCCTCAGTAGCGGCGAGCGAACGGGGAACAGCCCAAACCGATAGTCTTGACTATCGGGGTTGTGGGACAGCAATATGGATCAACAAGTCTAGAAGAAACGTTTGAATGGCGTGCCACAGAGGGTGAAAGCCCCGTAATCGAAAGATAAGTTGACCTAGCTGTATCCCGAGTAGCACGGAGCACGTGGAATTCCGTGTGAATCTGCGAGGACCACCTCGTAAGGCTAAGTACTACTGTGTGACCGATAGTGAAACAGTACCGCGAGGGAAAGGTGAAAAGAACCCCGGGAGGGGAGTGAAATAGAACATGAAACCGTGAGCTTACAAGCAATGGGAGCCCGACTAATCGGGTGACCGTGTGCCTGTTGAAGAATGAGCCGGCGACTTATAGGCACTGGCGGGTTAAACCGGAAATGGTGGAGCCACAGCGAAAGCGAGTCTTAATAGGGCGTTTGTCAGTGTTTATAGACCCGAACCCTGGTGATCTAACCATGGCCAGGATGAAGCTTGGGTGATACCAAGTGGAGGTCCGAACCGACTGAAGTTGAAAATTCAGCGGATGAGCTGTGGTTAGGGGTGAAATGCCAATCGAACCAGGAGCTAGCTGGTTCTCCCCGAAATACGTTGAGGCGTAGCGTCTAGTGCTCCAGCAGGGGGGTAAAGCAACCATTTCGGTGCGGGCTGCGAAAGCGGTACCAAATCGATATGAACTCTGAATACCCTGTGTGTAACTAGGCAGTCAGACTGTGGGGGATAAGCTCCATAGTCAAGAGGGAAACAGCCCAGACCGCCAGCTAAGGTCCCAAAATTAACGCTAAGTGATAAAGGAGGTGGGATTGCCCAGACAACCAGGAGGTTTGCCTAGAAGCAGCCATCCTCAAAGGAGTGCGTAATAGCTCACTGGTCGAGCGATCCTGCGCCGAAAATGAACGGGGCTAAGCGTTATACCGAAGCTGCGGATAAATTTATTTATGGTAGGGGAGCGTTCTATGTAGGGTGAAGCGTTAGCGTAAGCGGACGTGGACAGCATAGAAGTGAGAATGTCGGCTTGAGTAGCGAAAACATGGGTGAGAATCCCATGCCCCGAAACCCTAAGGGTTCCTCCGGCAGGCTCGTCCGCGGAGGGTTAGTCTGGACCTAAGGCGAGGCCGAAAGGCGTAGTCGATGGATAACAGGTCAATATTCCTGTACCAGATGTGTTTTGAGAAGGGGGACGGAGAAGGCTAACCAGGCCAGATGTTGGTTACTGGTTCAAGCGTTCGAGGCTTTGAGAGATGGAGAAAACATCTTGAGCTAAGGCGTGAGTACGAGCTGCTACGGCAGCGAAGTTGGTGATGTCATGCTTCCAAGAAAAGCCCTATACTCGTTAAGACACAAATGCCAGTACCCGAAACCGACACAGGTGGGGTGGTAGAGAATACCGAGGGGCGCGAGATAACTCTCTCTAAGGAACTCGGCAAAATGGCCCCGTAACTTCGGGAGAAGGGGTGCCAGCGAGAGCTGGTCGCAGTGAAGAGGCGCAAGCGACTGTTTACCAAAAACACAGGTCTCCGCTAAGTCGCAAGACGATGTATGGGGGCTGACACCTGCCCAGTGCCGGAAGGTTAAGGAAGCTGGTTAGCTTTTAGTGAAGCTGGCGACTGAAGCCCCGGTGAACGGCGGCCGTAACTATAACGGTCCTAAGGTAGCGAAATTCCTTGTCGGGTAAGTTCCGACCCGCACGAAAGGTGTAACGATTTGCGCGCTGTCTCGGAGAGAGGCTCGGCGAAATAGAATTGTCTGTGAAGATGCGGACTACATACACCCGGACAGAAAGACCCTATGAAGCTTTACTGTAGTTTGATATTGTGCTCGGGCTCTGAATGCGCAGAATAGGTGGGAGACGTTGAAATAGTGCTTGTGGGTACTATTGAGTCATCGGTGAGATACCACTCTTTTAGAGCTAGGGTTCTAACGCTTACCCGTTATCCGGGAAGCGGACAGTATCTGATGGGCAGTTTGACTGGGGCGGTCGCCTCCTAAAAGGTAACGGAGGCGCACAAAGGTTCCCTCAGGCTGGTTGGAAATCAGTCGTTGAGTGCAAAAGCAGAAGGGAGCTTGACTGTGAGACCTACAAGTCGAACAGGGACGAAAGTCGGTTTTAGTGATCCGACGGTTCTGCGTGGAAGGGCCGTCGCTCAACGGATAAAAGTTACTCTAGGGATAACAGGCTGATCTCCCCCAAGAGTTCACATCGACGGGGAGGTTTGGCACCTCGATGTCGGCTCATCGCAACCTGGGGCTGAAGTCGGTCCCAAGGGTTGGGCTGTTCGCCCATTAAAGCGGTACGCGAGCTGGGTTCAGAACGTCGTGAGACAGTTCGGTCCATATCCGGTGTATGCGCAGGAATATTGAGAGGATTTCTCCCTAGTACGAGAGGACCGGGAGGAACGCACCTCTGGTGTGCCAGTTATCGTGCCAACGGTAAACGCTGGGTAGCCATGTGCGGAGTGGATAACCGCTGAAAGCATCTAAGTGGGAAGCCCACCTCAAGATGAGTATTGCCATGGCTTAAGCCAGTAAGGTCACGGGAAGAACACCCGTTGATAGGCTCTACGTGGAAGCTTGGTAACAAGTGCAGCGGAGGAGTACTAATAGACCGAGGGCTTGACCAAATAAACTTAATTTATTGTTTTTAATTTATATAATTTTCTATGCAGTTCTCAAGGTTCACACTATCCTGGTGTTCATGGCGATGTGGAACCACTCCGATCCATCTCGAACTCGGTTGTGAAACGCATCAGCGGCGAAAATATTTAGGGGGTAGCCCCTTGAGAAAATAGCTCAATGCCAGGTAAAAATATTTAAAAGGGTTTACTCTTCTTGAGTAAGCCCTTTTTTATTTTTGGCATTTAGGACACCAATGGGTACTTCTTCCAGTAATTTTTTGTCTTTCAATTAAATTTCCACATTTACGACATTCTTTTCCAGTTCTTCTATAGACATTTGTCTGTAAACCAAAATTCCCATTTTCTCCTTCCAAGTCCCTAAAATCACTAAATGTAGTACCCCCAGAACCTATACTTTTTTTTAATACAGTTACAATTGATTCCTTGAGCTTTATTAACTCATTCTTTTTTATTGTTCGAGCTTCCCTAAAAGGGGAGATGCCAGCAGAGTATAAACTTTCATCAGCATAAATATTACCTATACCTGCCACTATTGTTTGATCTAATAAAATAGCTTTTATAGATTTTGTTCTTTTTGAAATAACTTTCTTAAGGTAATTTGCATCAAAGTCTTTAGAAAATGGTTCTGGTCCTAATGAACCTAATCCTTTTATTATTTTTTTAAGCGATAGGTCTTTATTAATCCACCACATTTGGCCAAAACTTCTTACGTCAATGTACCTAAGCTCATTATTATTTTTATCGAAAAATCTTATTCTTGTATGTTTACAAGGATGACTTGAGTTTTCAATAAATTTAAAATATCCAGTCATTCTTAGATGAACTACAAGAAATCCGTTATTTTTTGAATTATCTAGATGAAATTGGGCATTCTCATTTTGAACTTCTTTTAATTGAGCTATTAAATATTTTCCTCTTCTATCCCATTTATAAATAAGTGAGTTCAGAAGTCCTTTAATGAATTCTTCTTTGTTTATTGGGAATGCAACAGTTGAATCCCTACAGACTTCTACTTTTTTAATAATAAAGTTATTAAGTTTTTGCTCTAAACCTCTGCGAACTGTCTCTACTTCTGGTAATTCAGGCAATTATTTAAGCTTTCTCTAATTCACTTTCAGCGAAATTATTTGTATTTGCTCCACCATCAGTTCCGCTTATCCCAGCGTAATTTACTTTATCGAATCTGACTACACAGTTATATTTAATACCTGAGGTATCAACTGAAGCAACTTTACCTATTTCATTGTACCAATATGATTCTGGTCTTTTTACTCTTACGAGATCTCCTCTTGAAATAGCCATTACTATTAATTTAACTTTTTGTAGAATAACTCATCATTAATATTCTTAGACAAATTATTCACACATATTAATTAAAGTTTTAACAAAAATCATTTATTAAATTATTTTCGAATTCTTCTTTAGCAGGCTTACTTCCCATCCATTTCCTGCCAGGTATTCTTACATCTAATTCATTTTTATCACAATTGATTGAAATAATCAGTTTTTTATTTTCTTGATTTAGAACGTTTAAAACTTTTCTACCTTTAATATCTTTATATGTTTTACTTTGGATAATTATAGGACCATAAATTTTTTTATCTAACTCAATTAAGTCATTATTTTTTTTATTTTCAGTTGTTTCATATTTTTCTGAATTAATTGTGTTCTTTTTTCTTATTGTGAGCTTTTGACCAATTTTTATTGAATCAGCATTATTGATATTATTAATCTCTATCAGTTCTTTTACTTTTAAATTATATTTGTTCGATATGTCAGTAAGATTTTCACCAGTTTGAACAATATGATAATTTTTAATTAAATCTGATTGTTTTGTAAGATTTTCAGAAGATTCGGAGATAATAAGATTTTGGCCAACAAAGATATAATTTTCATCTTTTAAGTTATTCAATTTAATAATTAAATCTTTATTAATTGAATAGAATTTTGAAATACTTGATATTGTATCTCCACTTTTTACAATATGAATTTTTTTTATTTCAGTTTTTTCTTCAGTAATTGATTCTTTTCTAGCAATATTCTCAATTGTGTTTTTTGATGAAAATATTTTTTCTTCTGATTTTATCAATGAGTGATTAAAAAAATTAATAAATATGGCAATTACTAAAAATGCAAATTTCATAAAACTCACTATTTATTTAAAGATAATCTTTAAATTTAAAATCGCTAGGTTTTTGAAAACAATTTAAGTAATTTAAACCTGAAAAATAAACTTTAAAAATTTCTTTACTCTTTCATAGGGGGGATACCGCAGATTTGAATCAAATAAAAAACCTTTAAAAGTAATAGATTTTTGATTTGAAAAATTTCGAAAACCTTCTTCTCCATGAAATTTACCAATACCACTTTGCCCAACGCCTCCAAACGGTAAATTTGGAATAAGGACTGGTAACATCACATCATTTATACAAATTGTTCCAGAGCTGGTTACTTTTGAAATATGATTATGGATTTTTTTATTGCCTCCAAATAAGTAGATTGCTAAGGGTTTTGATGTTTGACTAATCTGTTTTAAAGCTGATTCTTTATCATTAATTCCAACTACAGGAAGTAGTGAACTGAATAATTCTTTCTGCAAAATATCTGTTTCATTTAATTTAGTTCTCAAAATTGTAGGAGATATTTTCAACTTTTTTTTACTAAAAGTCCCCCCAAATAAAATTCTTTTTTCTTTTTTATATTGTTTGAGAATTTCTACAGTTGATGTAAATTGTTTTTTCTCCAATTTTGATAGGTTTTCGGAAATAATTGGATTATCTCCGTAAAAACTTACTATGTATTTCTTTAATTTTTCTATAAAAATATTTTCAATTTCTTTATCTACAAAGATATGATTCGGAGCCATGCAGGATTGACCAGAATTAAAAAATTTACCCCAAACAATTCTTTTTGCAGCCACTTCTAAATTTGCATTCTTGAAAACAATTACAGGATTTGTTCCGCTTAACTCAAGAGTTAATGGAGTTAAGTTTTTTGAAGCTAATTTCATTATAGATTTTCCAGTTTCAGTACTTCCTGTAAAAAAAATGTGGTCAAAATTTTGTTCAATTAATTTTATGGATTGTTTATTATCACCCTCTACTGTCATTAGGACATCTTTACGGAAATATTTGGAAGTAAGCTTTTTAATAAGTTTTGAGGTCGCAGGACATTTCTCTGATGGTTTTATAACTGCAGTATTTCCTGCTGAGAAAATATTTACCAATGGCTTTAAAATATAAAGTAATGGATAATTATAAGGACCAAGAATTAAGACACACCCAAGAGGTTCATAAATAACTTTGGAGGATGATGGAAAAAGATAAAAAGGTGTATCAATCTTTTTTGGTCGCATCCAAGAATTGAGTTTCTTTTTTATAAGTGAAATTTCTTCTTTCACTAAAAGGATTTCTGAAAGCCCTTCAATTTCAGATTTGCCGAGATCAACAAAAAGTGATTTAATTATCTCTTTTTTATTTTCATCCAAAAGTTTAGAAACTATATTGATATGATGGATCCGCCATTTTATATCTTCAGTTTTACCAGTGAGAACTGTATTTTTTAATTTATAGATGTCTTCTAAATGAAATTTATCAGAAATTTTCATTTTTTACCTTTGAATAGTATTAAATATATCAGAGGATAAATTGTAAATAACTAAGGTTTTTAGGCAGTTCAATCAAAGCGAATGATTTATGAGAAATAATCAAATTTATTAATATTGCTATTAAAAATTCAAATTTTTCTTGGTTAGTATATTTCTATGAGGGAAAATTTTTCAATTAGATTGATATCTATAAATGAAATACCAGAAGTCACAAACTGGGCAAGGTTAGAAGGATTTTCTCCTGGAATGGATGATTTATCAATTTATAGAAATACAGATAAACAAGGGGTATGGGTAGCTTGTCTAGACAATAATCCTATAGGCTCTATTGCGTGTATAAAATATAATTCCTCGTATGGTTTTATAGGTTTATTTATCGTTAAAAAAGAATTCCGAAATAATGGATATGGAGTGAGATTATGGAAACATGCCCTCGAATATTTGAAAAATGTTGATTGTATTGGTCTTGAGGCTGCCCCAGATAGATTAAATGATTACGCAAAGTGGGGGTTTAGAAAATCTTCCATTACAAATCGATGGAAATTAAATGGTTCTCAAGATTTGCCATTGAGAAATTTCTATAAAGATCAATTTCATTCTTTTAAAGTTGTCCCGGGTAATAAAATTTCTTCTGAAGCAGTCTTAATTTATGATGATCAAAGAGAACCTAGTCCCAGACCACATTTTCTAAATGACTGGTTGAAAAATTCTCATGGTAATGTCAGTGCAATTGTCGATAATAATGGGATGTGCCATGGATTTGGCAGGATAAGACCTTGTGTATTGGAGGATAATGAGCAAGGCTGGAGAATTGGCCCACTTTTAGCGGATACTCCACCACTTGCTGAATTATTAATAAGGGAGTTAGTTGGTGATTTAGATGCTCAAATCTTATTGGATTGCTCTAATCTGAACCCTTATGCAAATTATCTTTTATCAAGTTTGGGATTTGAGGAAATATCAAAAACTTACAGAATGTATAAAGGCATTCAACCTCCCTGCCCTATGAATCAAGTATATGGACTTGCCTGCTTGGAACTGGGTTGATTTCCTTTAAAGCGTTCATTTCCCCTTTTGTTTCTGTAATACTGAAAGAAGTTTGTTTGATTAAGATTAACTTCCAGAAGGTTTCAAAATTTTTTCTACAATATCGGCGTTGATTATAGTGATCTCTCCATTGTCAATATTGGCAACTTGAAACAAGGTCCATGAATTTGGATTTCTAGCTCCTCCAATACAGTCGATAACTTGACCGACCCAATAATTTTCATTCTTTTCCTTAGTATCTTCGCAATTTTCTTTTTTAATTGCGACATAATCACCAGGCCTAACGAAAAGAAACTCAGGAGTTGCTGAGCTCACAATAAATAACTAATAGTATATACGTACTATAGTAAGTTATTAGTTTTGTTGCTGAACTTTGAATTATTTAGCAAACTAGGGGTAATTCAAAAATAAAATGGAATCAACTGAAATTGCTATATTTTCAACATTATTGGGGTTAATTTTAGCTTTAACTGACGCTTATATAGAACGAAATATTCCTGGATAATAAATACTTCTAATTCATTTCTTAAATTAAATAAGATTTAAGCTGGTCTAATATGTCGGCACGGTTGGAAACTAGTTTTGTAAAAACTAAATATATCAACCCTCCCATTGCGAGCCTTCCGTTAATTTTGAAAATAAAAAAGTATTGATTACTTCAAAATTAAAAATAAATTTATAGAAATATTATTTCAAACACGAATTAAATTTAAAGCCAAGCTTTTTTCATCTCAAGATAAAGTCTCTCGCTCTCAGCAGAGTTAATTTTGCTGTCTGAATAGGATTGTTGCTGCTGCTGCTGCTGCTGCTGAGTTGAGTTAGTATTAGGATTTTGGACTTCGCTCATTAGAGGGACTAAATATTTGTGTTTATTCTCTCATATTTAGAGCTTTTTTTGTCAACTTAAATTCTTAAATTTTATTTAAATTTTCTACGCTTTTAATTTTCCTGTTTTGAGTGAATTTATTTCGCTACAGTAGTTTTGGTATATAGGAATTTAACTTCCCAATATACAATTCCTAGGAAGATAGCACTTGCAATAATAATTTCAGAAATGGCTAACATTTTATTTTTCAATACTAATTTAATTTTGGTATCAATTTACACAGAATGCAATAGGTACTAATTACATTTTAGATTTTAAAAAATCTTATTTAATAAAATAACGCGTCGAAATAATATAAAATTTTAAGTTAGATACATATTTTTTCCGTGGGAAATTTCATAAATTCAACAACTCTTATACCTTTAATACCTTTAGTAACCTCTTTTTTTATTCTTATTTTATTGGCAAGTTTTAACAGAACACTTAACAGGTTAACAAAACCAGTTACTGCACTGGTTGCATTATCTTTATTAAGTTCTGCTTTTATAAGCTTATTTGACTATTTTAAGAAAATAGAAGAAGAATTAGTTTTATCTGAATTTCTCAAATTTTTTGAAGAAAAAAATTTAGTTATACATCTCAATTTAGTAAATGAAAAAATTATAATTTTTTTCTCATTAATAATGATATTAATTATTGGAATATCTTTTTATAAATTGCCTAGAAAAAAAGGTTACGTCTCATTAATGATCAGCCTAGGATTAATTTCTTCTTCGGTGATACTCTCAATATTGCTAATAGATTTCTCAGCACTAATCTAAACTGTTGTAAGCATTGACAAAGCTTCGTTAAGTTCTTGGACATGATTTAATTCATCTTGAGCAATTTCTTTTATTTTTTGATCATTTGGATTATCTATTAAATATTTGGAATAAGTTTCAAATGCATGTTCTTCGATTTTTATGTTGACATCATAAGCATTAGCTGGAGAGAGGAAATAATAAAAAACCATGATCCAGTAATAGACAAGCACAAGGTGTCTCGCAAAAAATCTATCAATCCAGAACCTATCTCCTCCTCTTTTCTCCATTTCTTTAAGATGCTCAGTTTCGTTAATAGCTTGATAAAAATGTTCTTTCATTAAAATCATTGTTTTCTCATTTTTAATTCCTAGAGATTCTTTAAAATGAAGAACTGAAAGAAATGCAAAATAAGGTGATCTAGCTATAACTTCTAAAACCCAAAATCTTTGTAAAGATCTACCAGAGTATATGAAGTCTAAGAAGTTAACTGTGCTATTCAAAATCAAAGAATTTAATTTCTTCATAGATTTAGTTTTTCTTTAAGTATAATTACTCAGCCGCTCGAGGACTATGATGTATTGAAGTAATTAACCAAAAATTAATATTTATAGTCTAAAAATTGTTACTTCCATTGAAATATTTTTTTTTCATGCATTAATTGGATAGATAAAAATTTTATATGACAACTACTGAAAAAATTGCAAATGCCAAAAAAAGGATTGATGAATTAGAAAGACTTATAAAATTTTGGAATGATTCAGACCATGATGAGGCAAAAATAGTAAATTTTTCAAAGAACATTGAAAATAAAGTTGCTTAGATTGTGAAGATTAAGGCTAATTAAGTTTATCTACTTAAAGTGATTTAATATCTTTGAGGTTTCGAATATTGTTTAATTTATAAATAGAGCAATTAAACCTATTTTCAAAAACTGTAAGGAAGAAATAATCTAAAAGAAAAATAAATATGAAAACCTTTTCAAAAAAATATTTAGTTCCGATTAAATTTATACCATGGGTTTTTTGGGTATTTATATCTTTTATGAGTTTATATTTGTGTAAGATAGCCTGGGTAAATTGAATAATTAATGGATCTAGCTTCTCCTTAGCCAACCAGGAGCACCGCCAAACCAATCCGATATATCATCTTCATTAGGGTTGAAATGATTTTCTTTATCTAGTCCATCTATCCCAAATGATTGTAAGAGGTTATCAATCCCCCCATCATTTTTCGTACCATTCCTTCTAAAACTGTTAGCTTTTTTCAGCCAAAGAGAAATTGTAGAGTTATGGTGTGCAAATTTCTCGACATATATTCTTTCTTCTAATGTAATTGATTTATCTTGAGCAATTCTTTTAATTATTCCTTGGATTTTTAGTCTTTTTGAATTACTAAGAAGCATTTTGCGATCAATTCATTATTCTTTTTATAGGAAGGATTACTAAATATATCTTGTCAATGTTAATTTCAACAAATTAACTATTTTAAGAGGTTTTTAAGCAATAAAAGTCTTAAGACACTAAAAAAAGGGATCAATAAGTTACTTATGATACTTTTATTCATTTATCAAACTTATAATTCCCACAAATTAGATAAAAAAAATCAATCCATTCTCAAAGACATTTTAAAATTTAAGAAAAGTCGACTCAGTTGTTGCATAATAGTAAATCTGTACTATTATTAGTACAGATGTATTGTTAAGACATGAAAGTGATTTCATCTTCTCCTTATGCCCCTTTTAATTCAAAAGAGTGGAATTCTCTAATAAGCAAAAATGTAAAGTTTGAAAATACTCCAATAAAGATTCAAAAAAAATTTTATAGAACTTTTACTCTAAAAAAGACTGAAAAAGATAAACTTTTGCAAGAGAAGAATGCATTGCACCAACAAATGCAACTCGTATTCGGATAGAAAAATATTAACTAACAATCTTTTTATTGAATATTATTTTACGAGATCCAATTTTTTGTTAGATTAGTAGAAATACAAGAAGGATTTAATTTGGCTGTAGACTTCAATTAGTTTTAAAGGCCTTATTAACTATTGGAGATTTACCAGATCAAATGCAAGCTGCCATGGTAGTAGGTGTTTGCGCAGAAATGGATAAAAGTGATGTTGATAATGTTGAATCTAATTCACAAACTAAAGATTCAAGCGGAGTTGATACTTCTACAGGCAGAAAAGTAGTTAGAAGAAGTTCAGCTAAATAAACTTTAAACGATCATCCTTTAATTTTCTTTGATTCGTTTTTGTTAAGTCTATTGAATAGGTAATATGAAATTACAAGTAAGAGAGGAACGAATATTGAATGTAAAGTCATCATTAATTCTGTTTGGCCCATTCCTATAAGATTTGACTCGTTTGGAAGTTGTTCTGACCAAGTGCCAACTAAATGCCAGGCTTGAGGAATTGATAAGAAAAACATATAAGAGCTATAAGTTAAGTTTATGTTCAGATAAAGATTATCATTATTGAACGTTTTTGCTTTCTTTATTCTTATTTCTTAACTAAGTATTTGTAGAGTTATAAAAAATAACTTGATTCATAAATTTATTTTCTTAAGAAGAGTTTTAAACTCTTTTTTACCAATAATTTTTTCAGCTGCGTAAGCGCCACTTGCTGAAACAGCAGGAATTCCAATACCTGGAAATGTACTTGCACCGCAAGTAAATAAATTTTTCACTGGAGTTTTGCAGCCTGGGAAAAGACCTTTTGCTGCAGATAATGCAGGGCCGTAACTACCGCAATAGGTATTGGTGAATTTTTTATGAGTGATTGGGGTTCCTAGCATCTTTAAATCAATCCTTTCATCTATATCAGGGATGAATTTTCGCACTGCATTAAGGAATATTGAACATCTTTCTTCTTTCAAATTTCTATATTCTAATTCCTTTGGATTTAGGTTTTCCCAAATTTCCCAAGGTTCATTTGCGGGAGTATATCCATGAAGAACATGTTTTCCTTCAGGGGCCATATTTTTATCTAAAACAGATGGGATTGAAAATACAGCTATATTTCTTTCTGCGGTTATACCTTTTTCCCACTCATCAACATGTATCGCATGTATTGGCAAATTTTCAAGACCATCAGCATCAAAACCTAGATGTATATGAAGGAAAGAATCACATTTATTAGGGTTCAAAACTTTTGTATTCCATTTTTTTGAAATTTCATTTGGAATTAACTTTTTTAAATTCCAAACATCAGTATTCGTGACAACAGATTCACAACTATAACTAGAACCATTATTAAGAGTTATACCTGTGGCTAAATTTTTATTGAAGTTAATTGTCTTTACTCTCGAAGAAAGAATTAATTCTCCTCCATTTTTTTTAAATCCATTAATTAAAGCTTTTACGATAGATTCACTACCTCCTTTGGGGTATTCAAGGTATGAATTTGGTTCAAACCATTCGTTAAATAAAGTAGCCATCGCAGCTGTATTTGTATCATGCATTGACATACCACTTATCAAAAAGCTCAATAAATCAACCCAATTTCTGAGAAAAGGATCCTCTAGATGATTATTTACTAAATTCCCAAAGCCTTTATTAATTTTTGGTATTTGATTGATATTAGGTAAAAATTTTGAGGTTAAATTTATTAGATCTAAGAAATTTATTGATTCGGGAGAAAATGAGAGTAAAGGTATTTCATTTATTATTTGGCTAAGAGGTTTTATTCCGGAAATAAATGATTCCCATTCTTTAACAGATTTCTCACCTCTTAAAGTTTTAATTGTTTGTTTAAAAGGTTCTTCCCCCACATCAAGATTAAAATTGCCTTCTGGGACAATTACTTGCCAACCTTTGTATTGAAATAGTTCAACTTCTTCATCAAGTAATTTAAGAATTTGCCCTAGGGGATTAGTTGTCGGCCATTTACCTATTCCACTCCACAATGAAGGACCTGATTCGAAAGTGTAACCTTTTCTTTTGAAACTGTGTGCAACTCCTCCCGGCTGGGTATGTGCTTCACATATAAGTACTGTTTTACCTGATAAAGCAAGAATTGAACCACAACATAATCCTCCTATTCCACTACCCACTATTACAACATCGTACTTTTCCATTAAATATTTACTTTACTCTTCTCGCGCAACTAACTAGTTTTAGACAAATGTATTAGTTGAAGTTGTAATACTTAGTACAACAGCTAGGAAAAATATGTAAGGGACTGCTTTTAGAGGGATGTATCCTTGACTTTTAGAAATAAAATCCATTGATTTAGTTACTTTATGTAAATATAGTAACGAGATATTGTTCCTTATGTGTGCCATAAAATTATTTTTTTGGAAATATTTTGAAATAAAGAAATTTTTTGGGAGATATTTTTAACTAATAACATTTTTATAGAGTTATCTTAGTAT